>Ga0182015_10000507_pt1 | contig 55623 bp, 55 predicted proteins | sample 712P3MmetaG_FD_120478 | JGI IMG/M metagenome (GOLD analysis project Ga0182015, IMG submission 120478) | Permafrost microbial communities from Stordalen Mire, Sweden - 712P3M metaG | ecosystem: Environmental > Terrestrial > Soil > Wetlands > Permafrost | place: Sweden: Stordalen | collected...
CATCCGCTCGACCGGCGCCGTCGTTGCGCCGAGCGGCGCCTTTTGTTTAGCGGCCCGTTCCCTGGGCCGGCGCGCGGGCGGTGCCGGTGCCGGTGCCGGTGCCGGTGCCGGTGCCGGTGCCGCTTCGGCCACGGCCGCGGGCTCTGCCTCGGCGACAAAGGCGAACGCGGGCGGTAGCGGGCTCGCCTGCGGCACAGCCGCTTCCGGTTCGATCGGAACCTCAACCACGAGCGGCAGCTCGGCAGCCGGCACGGCGGCGGACTCGACCGGCAGCTCGGCGGCGGGCTCGACCGGCAGCACGGCTGCGGGCTCGACCGGTAGCTCGGCGGCGGGCTCGACGACCAGCTCGGCGGCCGGTTCGGCAGGCAGCTCGACCGGCGGCGGCGGCGGGGCCGGCGGGGCCGGCGGTGCCTCGACGCGATCGAGCACGACCGGCGGCATGACCGGCGGCATGATCGGTTCGGCGGCTGCGCTGACGGCTTCGCCGGCTTCGTCGGCTTCCAGCTCGTAGAAGGGACGCTCGACCTCGGCCGGCGCTGCGCTCGCGCCGCGTTTGATCGTGATGCCCACGGTGCCGACCACGGGGACACCGTTCGTCTGCAGACGCGGCTGCAAATACAGCGTGTTCACGCCGGGCAGCACGGCAAGTTGGAACGTGACCTTCGATGATGTCGCCCCGGGCAGCCGCGCGATCGGTAAACCCGCCGAGAAGAGCTGTTCGGGCGCTTGCGGTTCGCGCCCGTCGATGCGTAGCGAGCCGGCGCGGTACTCGGTCTCGACCGGGATCGACATCACGAGCTTCGACTCGGGCGCGGGTGCCGTGCCGTCGTTGAAGACGTCGACCGCGATGCCGACGACGGCGCCGGGAATAACGCCCGTTTTGGGAGCGGCCGCAATGCTGACTCGCAGCCGCGGCGCGTCCTCGATGACGGCATCCGGCGGCCGCGTTACGATCGATTCGGCGCTGAACGACGACCCGGCGGTGCGTTTATTGGGTGCTGCTCCCTTGCCGGGCTCGTTGTGCCGGAATTCCAGGAGCCGCATGTCGGCGTTTCGCTCGAACAGTTCTTCGATCGATTGTTGATCCACGCTCAGTGCCGCACGTTACGGAAACCGGAACGCAAGCCACGGCCAGCGGCGCGATTTCGCCGACTCCTCGACGTCCCGCTCTTCCGCGGGTGCGGGCACCGCCGGCTTCATGCCGCGGCTGCGGATCGCAACCTCGGCGTCGACGTTGAGTGCCCGCGGGTGCCCGCGCAGGGCGGCTTCTTCGAGCGTCGCGTGCGCGAGGGTCAGCAGCCGCCGCGGCGTGCCGAGCGAAGTTTCGATGATGAGATCGAGCGCGTCGGCCGCGAACATCAGGCTCAAGTCGCCGCCGCCGCCGGCGCGCGCAAGCCGGTGCGCGAGCAGCGCGCGCGTATCCGCCGGACCGAGCGCCGCGAGATCGATCCAGCCTGCGACGCGGTCGGCGAGGTTGCGGCGTTTGTTCACTTGGTCGCGGAATTCGCTCTGGCCGAAGAGGACGATGTTGAGCAGTTTGCGTTCCGGAACGTCGAAGTTGAGCAGCAAGCGCAGCGTCTCGAGGTTTTCGTCACTGAGGTTCTGCGCTTCGTCGATGAAGAGCGCAACGGTCGCGCCGTCCACGACGGCCGCATCGTAGAAGAAGTTCTTGAGCGCATTCTTCAGCGCGGCCGGCGAACGCGGCGGAAACGCCAAGCCGAACGCCCGCCCGATCGTCACGAGGAATTCGATGTCGCCGGCAAAGCTCGGGTCGAGAATCTTGCCGAGCCGCACGTTATCGCGATTGAGCAACTCGCGCTCGATCGCGCCGGCTAAGCTGGTCTTCCCCGTTCCCGGATCGCCGACCACGATCATCAGTCCGCGGGATTGCTCGATCGATTGGACGAGCCGGTTCTTCGCGTGCGCGAGATTGCCGGTGGAACGATAGAAGTGCGGATCCGCGGTGTCGAGAAACGGGTCCCGTTCGAGTCCGAAATGCTGGAAGTACGGCATCATGCTAGCAACCCGCCCTCCCCGAGCCCCCGTGGTGAGTGGTCACGAAACCATCCTATGCATTAGCCTACCGATATTCCCTTCGCCCCGCTGCAAAGCCCGCCGAGGCATCCGCAGCGTACATTCGTGCCGAGCTCTGGGACTTCGACGCGGAGGCGCTCGCCTCGGTACCGGCCGTGTTAAGAATCCCAGGCACCCAGCGCCGGCGGCGCCGTCCGGCCCCAGGCTGGAAAGGGGCAATCTGCATCGAAAAGCGAGGGCAATGGCCGGATCCCGGCAGTTTCGCCTGCTCCTACCGTGGTTCGATCAACAGAGTGCCGTCCGGCTGCTTGCGGGAGCGCAACCGGCCTCGGACGCATCGGCCGTGGCGGCGGCGCAGTGGCTCCGCGCTCGGCAGAAGCTGCGTGCCCGCGCGATCGAAACGTTCACGACGGCGACGCAACCGTTGCCCGCGAACCTGGCGCCCCTCGCGCGCGATTTCTTGGCAGCCGCCGATCTGGCGGGCAATCCGGACTTTCCCAACGCGGAGTTACGGCTCGTCGAACTGTCGTCGTTGCTGACGTTTCAGGCCAAGCTCACGACGGACGACGTCCGCGCGCGCTTTTTGGAAGCGTACGACGGCAGCCTCGAGTCGATCTTTCGTATTTGCTTGCCGGTCGCAGCCCGGATGGATCCGGTACACGTTATGCTCGAAGGGCCGACCGCAAGAATCTCCTCCGGCAATCCGAACCTGCGCTTCGGAGGGTTCGAATTGACCGGCGCGTCGCTCGTTGCAAATTTCGGCTTCCGGCCGCCGTGGGTTCAAGTCGTCGAGTACCGCGGACGGCTGTTCGTGCGCAACGGTTACCATCGGTGTTGGGCGCTGTTGAACGCGGGCGCGCGGCACGTCGTCGCGATCGTTTCGAAGGCCGGCACACGCGCGGAACTGGGCGCGGCTGAAAGCGGCTACATCGCCGAAGCGCATCTGTTGGGTAGCGCGCCGCCGATGGTCGCCGACTTTGAAGATCCCGAGTTGTACGCGACCGGCGTCGAACCGGCGACGTCCCGCGTCATCGTCATCGCGGCGAGTGAGTCGATGGAGCCCTCCCCACGATGATCGATGTCGCTGCCGGCGAACCGATGACGCTCGCGCGCTTGCTCGCGCCGACCGCCGTGCCGGTGTTTTTCGAGCGCTACTTCGAACGCGAGCCGTTGCACGTCGCGCGCGCGGACGGCACATACTTCGGCGACTTTTATAACGCCGCCGATATCGAGACGGCCATTCACGTCGGCGCGCGCGACGCCGGCCGGTTCGCGATGACGCGGGGCGGCGTTGCCGTCGATGGGGCCGAGTTGCAGGTGGAGCGCACGCATATCCGCGCCGGATATACGGGTAAGCCGCCGATCAACGTTCTCGATCCACGGGCGATCGCGGCGCGCTTCGAGCGCGGTCATACGTTGCTGATCAGCGATGCGGCGCTGTTCAGTCCACGGCTCCAAGCGCTCTGCAACCAGATCCAGCGCGAGACGCTGATCTACGTGCAAGCCAACGCCTATCTCACACCGCCGAACGAACAGGGCTTCGCCCTGCACCACGACACGCATGACACGCTCGTGCTCCAAATCGAAGGCACGAAGCAATGGCGCGTGCGCCGGCCGATCGTCGCGTTACCGATCGAGAGCCAACCCTCGTCGCCCGGGCGGGCTGAGGGCGACGCGGAGGTCTACGAATTGCAGGCCGGCGACACGCTCTATTTGCCGCGCGGCTACCGCCACGAGTGCACGGCCGGGACGGTGCGCAGCCTGCACCTGACGCTCGCGCTGCTGCCCGTGCGTGCGATCGAGTTGGCCGACGCAGCGCTGCGCGTCGCGGCGACGGTCGATGTTGAATTACGGCGCTCGCTCGCGTTCGGCTGGCAGGACGCCGAAGGCTTCGCCGAGCGTTTCGGCCCAGTTCTCGCCGAGCGTCTGCGCACCGCGTTAACGGGCCCCGTCATGCGTGCGGCGCGCGATCTCGTCGTGAACGAACTCTTTGCGACGACCCGGACCGTGGCGGACGGAACGTTCACCGGCGTCGCGCGTCTCGCCGCGCTCGACGGCTCGGCGCGCATCGGCCTGCGCGCGGGCGCGCCGTTTGTGATTCGGGAAGACGGTGCCGATATTCTCCTGATCGCGGCTGGTAAGGCGACGACGTTGCCCGGGAACTGCGCGCCGGCGATCCGCGCTCTGAGGTCCGGCCCGATGACGGTCGCCGCCCTCGAAGCGCTGCTGCCCGACGCCGGGGTCGCGCTGGCCCGGCTGCTGGTGCTCGACGGCTTGGCGACGGTTCTCGACCCTTAGGGCCGATAGTGAGATTATGGCGTCGCTCCCGCTCGTAACGGTCATCATCACGACGTATAACTACGCGCATACGGTCGGGTTCGCCATCGATAGCGCCCTCGCTCAAGACTATCCCGAGCTCGAAGTCCTCGTCGTCGACAACTGTTCGACCGACGCGACGCCCGAACTCGTGGAGCGCTACCGGCCGGACCCGCGCTTTCGCTACATCCGTAACGAGAGCAACATCGGCATGGTCCCCAATCACAATAAGGGCCTGCGCGAGGCGCGCGGGCAGTACGTCGTGTTCCTCTCGGCCGATGATTTTCTGCTGCCCGGTCATGTCTTGGGGTCCTATCGGTTCTTGCGCGATCACCCCGAGATCGACGTACTTTATGCGTCGACGTTCTTTGTCGACGAGAGCGGCCGGTTCATCGGCTTGCGCCAGATGAGCGGTCAACCGATCGGGGCATATACCGGCGGGCGCAATGAATTTGCCGCTCTCTTCACGGACGGCTGCTACATCTGTTTTCCGACGATGTTGATGCGGCGCGATCTTTTCGAGCGTTTCGGTGAGCTCGACGAAGCGATTAAAGCCGCCGACTACGAGATCGTGCTCCGCTGGGCGGCGAACGGTGTCCGGTTCGCCTACCTGCCCGAACCGAACTGTGTCGTGCGGCTCCACAGCGCGCAGCAGAGCAGTCCGCAGAACTACGTCGCCGACGCCGGCGATATGCGTGAGTTTCTCTATCTCATCCACAAATTTGCCGAGCCGTTCGGCGAGCAGTTGCGCGGTTTCGAGTCCTCGGTTTCCCGGCATATGTGGATGCGCCTCGAGATGGCGCGCCAAGCCGGCGTGCTCGATGCCGGCGGCGAACTCCGCGCCGCGCTGCTCGAATGCGACGGGCTGTTGTCGCGCGTGCGCGAACGCAATGAGGCGCGCAGGCCGGCGCCCCACGTCACGGTCATCGTGCTCCCGGCAACGCACGTCACGCCGCTCGAGCACACGCTCCGTTCCGTGGTTGCGCAAACGTACGGCGAATGGGATGCGATCGTGCTCGAGGACTCGGGTCAGTCGCTAGCGCCGCTCGGCACGTTTCTCGATCCGCGCGGCCGCATTCGCGGGATGCGCTTCATCGGCATCGTCGGCGAAGCCGCGGCGATCAACACCGCGTTGCGCGTCGCCGGCGGCGATTGTTTTATCGTGCTACGCGCCGGAACGGAATTGCCGCCGCAGCATTTCGAACGCGTGCTCGCGCCGCTGGCCTCGGGGGCAGCGCTCGCGGTGCGCACGCCGGCGGTCGTCGTGATTCACGGCAGCGCCGCGGCCGGCGAGCCGCCGTACGAACGCCACGACCATCTGTTCATGCCGCCGGGCGAGTCGCGCCTGTCGTTCGTCGCTCCGTTCGGTCCGCCGGAAGCGCTCGTCTTCACCCGCACGGCCGTCGATCGCGTGCAGTCCTTCAACGAACGGCTACCGGCGTTTACGCTCTGGGAATTTCTGCTCCGCATGCAAGTGCAGTTGCCGCTCGCGGCGGCCGATTCGCCGCCGATCGTGCACATCGTTGCCGGATCTACCGACGTCTACGACCAGTGCCTCGCACTGCCGGCGGTCGCGCGCGCGATTCACGCCGCTTTTCCAACCGCCGACGTTTCGGTCGGCATCGAACGCGATGCCTACCTGCGCAATCTGCAGAGCGTTCTGGATCGTGGCCCGGCGGCGGCCACGAGCGTCGGTGGAATCGCACAACTGCTCCGGGCGGCGAACGGGATGGATCTCCTGGCCGGCACCGGAGCCCGCTGATGGAGCGGGCGCACAAGACGTTCCGCCGTTCGCTCGATCATGCGGGGCTCGTCGCGTACGTGCGAGCGCAACTCGAGTCGACGTTTCCGGACGGCACGCCGATCGTTGCCGAAGACATCGTCGGTGCCGCGACCGGGCGAGTGCGGCACTGCTTCACATCGATCCGCCATCCGGCGTTCGGCGACGCGGACTCGGTCGTGTTCGACCACCTGCACGGTGACCAGTATACGATGTTCCTCTACTACGCCTCGAACAGTGCCTTCGCGGCGGGCGATGTGACGTTGGCCAAAAAACTCTTTCTGCTCAACAAGGCGCTCAACGGATTCTTTTGCATGTACGACACGCTGCTGCCGCCGGTGATGTTCCTCAATCACGCGCTGGGAACGGTGATCGGCCGCGGTACGTACGGCAACTTTTTGCTCGTGACCCAGAACGTGACGTTCGGCAAGGAAGGCGACCGCGCACCGGTCATCGGCGAAGGCGTCATCGTCTACGGCGGTGCACTGATCGCGGGTGCGACGACGATCGGCGATCGCACGGTCATCGCCGCGAACGCGTCGATCCGCAACGCCGGCGTGCCGGCGGAGAGCGTTGTCGCCGGTTCGTCGCCGGATCTGCTGATCCGGCCGCGCAAGCGCCGGCTCAGCGAAGAGTTCTTCGACCTGCCGTGAGCGCTCCGACGTTTGCTCCGACCGCCTTCGCGGGCGTGCTGTTGATCGCGTTCGAGCGCGTCACCGACGAACGCGGCTGGTTCGTGCGCGTGTACGACGAAGACGCGTTCGCCGCGCACGGCCTGTGCACGGCGTACCCGCACCAGAGCGAAGCGCGCAACGCCGAGCGCGGAACGATTCGCGGATTGCATTGGCAGAGCGACCCGTACGGCGAGACGAAAGTCATCCGCTGCGTCCGTGGCGCCGCGTTCGACGTACTCGTCGACGTCCGGCCCGGTTCGGTAACGTTCGGGCAGTGGTCGAGCTTCGAGCTTCGCGCTGAGGTTCCGAGCGGGCTCTACGTCCCCGCGGGTATCGCTCACGGTTACCAGACGCTGACCGACGAGACCGAGTTCCACTACTTGCTCTCCGAGCGCTATCGGCCGGATGCGGCGCGCGGCATCGCCTACGACAGTCCGGGCCTCGCGATCGCGTGGCCGCAACCGCCGAGCGTCATCTCCGAACGCGATCGCGCGTTGCCGCCGTTCGTCAAGGATCGATGGTGAGCGTCGGGATGGCCGTAACGAAGCGCCCGCCCCACGCGCGCACGTCGGCGAGTTCGACGCGAATTTCGGCCGCGATGTTCCAGGGGAAGATCACGACGTAATCCGGCCGCTCGGCGCGCAAGCGTTCCGGCGTCACGATCGGCACGCGCACGCCCGCAATCAGACGGCCCTGTTTATGCGGGCTCTTGTCGGCGACGAAACGGACGAAGTCCGTGCGCGCGCCGGCGAAGTTGAGGAGCGTCGTCGCTTTCGCCGCGGCGCCGTAGCCGCCGACCGTTTTTCCCGCCCGGCGCGCGCCGATGAGAAATTCCAGGAAGTCGCGTTTGACGCGCATCACCGCTTCGCCGAAGGCCGGATAGGTTTCGCTGCGGTCGAGGCCGTGCGCCCGTTCTTTTGCGAGCAGCGCGGTGACGCTGCCTTCGACCGGACGTTTCCCGGTGTGCCCGACGAAGATGCGCAGCGATCCGCCGTGCGTGGGGATCTCTTGGACGTCGAAGATCGCGAGCCCATGCCGGGCGAAGAGCGGGACGAGCGCGAGCGCGGAGAGATACGAGAAATGCTCGTGGTAGATCGTATCGAACTGCACGCCCTCGATCAGGTTGAGCAGATGCGGGAACTCGATCGTGGCGAAGCCCGTGCTCGCGAGCAGGCGCGCGATCCCGCCGACGAAGTCGTTGATATCGGGGACGTGCGCGAGGACGTTGTTGGCCACGATCAAGTCGGCCGTACCGTAGTCGGCGACGACGCGCGCGGCGAGGTCCCGGCCGAAGAATTCGTCGATCGTCGGGACGCCGCGCTCGCGAGCGACCGCCGCGACGTTTGACGCCGGATCGATCCCCAGCACGTCGACGCCCGCGCGGATGAAGTATTGCAGCAAATACCCGTCGTTGCTGGCAAGTTCGACCACGCGCTGGCCGGGTGCGATGCCGCGTTCGCGCAGCATCTGCTCGACGTACGTCTCGGCATGCGCTAACCAGCTCGTCGAATACGACGAGAAGTACGAGTAATCGCGGAAGATCTGCTCCGGCGTTTCGAAGACGTCGAGCTGAACGAGCAGACACGTTTCGCAGACGTAGGCGTGCAGCGGGTAGAACGACTCGCCGCGTCCGGCATCGGCCGGTTCCGTCAGGCCGTTGGCCGGCGGCGAGAGACCGAGATCGATGAACGTGATGGTAAGCGCGGCACCGCACGAACGGCAGCGGGGCGGGGTGGCGGCGTTCAACGCACGTTCCTCATTCTGCGAGCGAGCGCTCGACGCGGGCCGGGTTTCCGTACGCGATGGTGTTGGCGGGAACGTCGCGGACGACGACCGAGCCCGCGCCGACGATCGCGCCCGCGCCGATCGTCACGTTGGGTATGATGGCGCAACCGGTACCGATGAAGGCGTTGCGGCCGACCGTTACGTTGCCGGCGAGCGTTGCGCCCGGACCGACGTGCACGCCGTCATCGAGGCGGCATTCGTGGTCGACGCTGGCCGACGTGTTGACGATGCAGCCGGCACCGATGCGGGCCGCCGCGGCGACGGCTGCCAGCGCGAGGACTTGGCTGCCGGGGCCGATCGTCGCGTCGGCAGCGACGAACGCGCGCGGATGGACGGCGCTCGGAATGACATACCCTGCATCGGCTAGTGCCCGCTGCAACGCGAGGCGCTCGGCGCCGCGCGACCCGCCGACCGCGACGAGTGCATGCGTCTCGCCCGGATGCGTGCTGCGCCATTCGCGCAGCGCCGCCTCACCGCGCAACAGCGGAACGCCGGGGAGGAACGATGTCCGCGTGGGATCGTTGTCGACCAAGGCCACGACGGCAAAGTCCAGCGCGCCCAAAAACTCTGCCAGGACGCGGGCGTGGCCGCTCGCGCCCCACAGAACGATCGTCCTCATCGGCGAGCTTAGCGTTCGAAGAACGAGCGAACGCCGTCGATCACGCGTTCGATGTGGGCTTCCTTCATCAACGAGTGCAGCGGCAGCGTGAGCACTTCGCCGACGACGCGTTCGGTGACCGGCATCGGTGAGCGGCGGGCGCCGGCAAAGTACGCATGTTTGTGCACGGGCACGAAATGGATGCCGACTTCGATATCGCGGGCAGCGAGATGTTCGATCAGTGCCTCGCGCCGATGGTTGAGCACGCGCAGGCTGTAGATGAACGGCGACACGTCGGAGTAGTCGTGGCGCAGAACGCGCAAGCCTGCGATCTCGCCGAACGCCGCCGAGTACCGGGTGCAGACCGCTTGACGGCTCGCGATGAATTCGTCGACGCGCTTGATTTGCGAGACGCCGATGCTGGCCAAGATGTTGTTGAGGTGATACCGGTAACCTTCGCTCACGACGTCGTAGTCCCACGCGCGTTTGTTCTTGTAGCGCAGGGTCGTGTCTTTATCGACGCCGAGCAGGCGATAGCGCTGCAAGCGATCGACCTCGTCGGGGTTCGAGGTCACGACGCAGCCGCCGTCGATCGACGTGATGATCTTGACGGGATCGAAGCTAAAGCACGCGATGTCGCCGGTGCTGCCGATCTTCGCGCCGTCGATCGTCGAGCCGAAGGCGTGGCAGGCGTCCTCGATCACGCGCAGCCCGTGCCGCTGCGCCAGCGCGTAGACCTCGGCCGAACGGCACGGGATCCCGGAAAAGTGCAGCGGGATGATGGCTTTGGTTCGTTTGCCGATCAGCGACTCGGCCGATGCGATGTCGATCCCCAAGTCGTCGTCGTTGATGTCGCACATCACGACGGCGGCGCCGGTCGCGCGCACCGCTTGATGATCCGCGACGTAATTGAACGACGGCGTGATCACCTCATCGCCCGGTTCGAGTCCGGCGGCGAGGGCGGCAATGTGCAGCGCGGCGGTACCCGTGTTCGTACACACCACCTGGCGCTCGCCGCCGAGGTAGGCGGCGATGCGTTCCTCGAATTCTTTGACCGTCGCTCCCATGCCGAGCCAACCGACGTCGAGAGCATCGGTCACGTGCTTGAGCGTATCGACGCCGATCGCCGGAACGAAGACCGGGATCTTTTCCTGCGGACCGGTTGCGCGACCGGCCGGCGGGCGTTCCGTAGCGTTTGCCATGGGGTGAGGCTCCTTCCAGCCTTGTCAGGTGTTCGGTCCGACGGCGGCCTTTCCTGAGAGCGTGACGTTCGGCGCGCTCGAACGGGTGGAACGGCTGCCGCATCCGACGAACGCGCGGAACGTGTACGTTGCCGGCGGAATCGATCGTTTGCTCTGGCGTCTCGGCCGCCATCTCGATGCCTTCGCTCCGCGGGCCGAACGCGCGGCGCTTGCGCCGATCGTCGAGCCGGCGCTCGTCCGGGCCGAGACCTGCTTTGCTGCGAGTGCCTTGCGGGGATACCGTACGGCGGATGACGTTACGCAATTCGATCCGGCGCAGAGCGATCAGTACGCGATGTTCGTCTGGTTTTGCAGCAACGAGGCCTGGCGGGCCGGCGCCGCCGATCTCGCCGCCGACCTGTTCTTGCTCAACAAAGGTCTCAACGGCATCGTATGCATGTGGGACACGGCGCTGCCGGCGGTGTTCCTCTGGATCCACACCGTCGGAACGATGCTCGGTAAAGCCGACTACGGCGAACGCTTCGTCGCCTATCAAAACGTCACGGTCGGCACCGATCGCGGCGCGCGCCCGGCGTTCGGCGAAGGCACGATCCTCTTCGCGGGCGCCAAGGTCGTCGGCGGCGCGCAGATCGGCGCGCGGTCGCTCGTCTCCTTGAATGCGGTGGTGATCGACGAGACGATTCCCCCCAACTCGATCGTCGCGGGGAGTTCGCCGCAGCTGATCGTGAAGCCGCGTCGCCGTTGGCTCTATGCCGACTATTTTCGTGATGAACTCACCCCGCCGTGACGGCGATCCTCCACCGGCGCGCCGGCATCCCGCGCTTCGCCGGGTTGCTGCAGGCCGGCGAACCCGCCACGATCGTCGCCTTCGGTACGAGTCTCACGCTCGGCGGAGCCTACCTCGACCGTCTGCCGGCCGCGTTGCGCGCAGCGTATGGTAACGCGCGCTGCGCATTGATCAACCGGGGCCGCAACGGCTACATGACCCTCGCAGCTGCATTTCGCGTGACCGATGACGTGTTGCCGCACGCCCCGGATCTCGTGCTGATCGAGTTCGCGCACAACGACGTCACGGACGTCCTTGTCGACTACATTCCAAGCGCACTCGAGGGCATGCTGGGACAGATCCGCGCGGTCAAGCCGCAGTGCGAGTTCGTCTTCGTGTATCTCGCACTTCCCGGTACGGCCGCGCACGGACCGACGCCCGCGATCGCCGCCTATGAGGCCGTCGCCGGCGATCACGGTATCCCGTCGATCGATCTGGCCCGGCTCTCCGAAGAACTCGTCGCGCAACGCCTAGCGGTCTGGCAGGGCGAAGAAGCGATCGCCTTAACCGTCGACGGCGTTCATCACGGGCCGGCGGCGGCGGGCCTGCTGGGCGATCCGTTCGCCGCTGCGTTTCTCGATTTACTCGACCCTCCGGGTCCTGGAGTTGCGGTGCGTGTGCCGCGTAGCGATGCCCTCACAGCGGTCGCCCGCGTGCGCGCGGCGGATCACCTCAGCTGGGGCGTCTGGGAGATCCGGCCGCTGAGCTTTGCCGAGCGGCGCGGCGCGGGCATCGATGAGGAGGGGGTGGCCGAAGCCAGGGAGCCCGGCGCGAGCATCCGTCTCTCGTTCGCCGGGACGAACGCGTTCGCGTGGGTGTCGGGCAGCGGAGTGCTCGGAGTACGCATCATCGAGACGGATGCCCGGTACCGCGTGGGGATCGATTCGGTCAAGAAGTGGTGGTTGTGCTCCCTTATGGAGACGCATCCGGCAGCGCGTTATACGCTCGAAGTCATCGCACTCAATAGCGGCCTGCTGATCGGTGACCTCAGCGTTGCCGGAACGCTGGCGTGAGCGGACTGCTCACCATCCGGGACGGCATTCCGCGTTTCGCGGCGCGCGTTCGGGCCGGCGTTCCGGCGACGATCGTCGCGTACGGGACGAGCATGACGCTGCTCGGGCACTATCTCGCGCAGTTGCCGGCGGCGCTGGAAGCGGCGGCACCCGGAGCGCCGGTACGGCTGATCAATCGCGGGCTGCGCGGTTTCGTCACGTTCGCCGGCGCCTTCCGGGTCGCGACCGATGTCGTCCCGCACGTTCCCGACCTCGTGTTGCTCGAGTTCGCGCATAACGAAGCAACGCCGGATGCCATCGACAACATCCCGCCCGCTCTCGACGGCATCATCGCGCAGGTGCGCGCGGTCAACCCGGACTGCGACTTCGCGTTCGTCTTGCTTGCGCCGCGCGGCGTCGCCGCAGCCGGCCCGAGCGCGGCGATGCGGGTGCACGAGGAGATCGCCGGCTTCTACCGGTTCCCAACGTTCGATCTCGCGACGCTGGCGGAGCGGCTGGTAGCGTCCGGCCGCGCTCCGTGGATGGGCGAGGGGGGCCTTACGACCGATGGGATTCACCACTCCGAGCGCGCAGCCCAGCTGATCGGCGGCCCGTTCGCCGAGGCCTTCAGCGAACTGCTGCGCGCCTCCGGACATCCGCCGGCGGCGCCCCGGCCGGTGCTCGACCACTCGCTCGTGCGCATGACGCGAACCCCCGTCGCCGCCCACCGCACGAGCGGCGACTGGGCGACCGGCATCCCGCCCAACCACGATACGCGCAACTGTGAGGCCTACGATGACGTGGTCGCCGAGCCGCTCGAAGTAGGCGCGACGTTCCGCGTGGGCTTTGCGGGGACGCGAGTCTTCCTGTGGGCGATGGGGACGGGCGCAATCGAGTCGATGATCGTGGGCTCGGGCGTCCGCAACCGGGTCGAGATCGCCTCCGGGCCCGAGTGGTCGTTCCACACGATCTCACCGACCCTGCCGAGCGCCCCCTACGAGCTGGAGGTCGTCGCGCTCGAGCTGCCCCTCGTCCTGGGCGACCTCTTCATCATCGGCCGGCTCTTGGGTGGCACCGGGCCCCCGGACATGGTAAAATAGCTGGGTTGACCTCGACTCGTCGAGGCGGCACCCAATTCGCCCGCCAGGACGGCAGGTGAGTATGAGCCCGGATCCGCCACGGCCAAGGACGGTCGGACGGGGGCATCAGAAAGGTCCAGACCATGTCGGTTGTTTCCATGCGCGCCCTGCTCGAGGCGGGCGTCCACTTCGGCCACCAGACGCGCCGTTGGAACCCCAAGATGAAGCCGTACATCTTCCAAGAGCGCAACGGCATCTACATCATCGATCTCGGCAAGACGCTCGCGATGCTCAACAACGTCTATGAAGACGTGCGGCAGATGTCGCGCGAAGGCCGCGTCATTCTCTTCGTGGGCACGAAGAAGCAGGCCCAAGACGTCGTCAAAGAAGAGGCCGAACGCGCCGGCACGTTCTTCGTCAACCAGCGCTGGCTCGGCGGCACGCTGACCAACTTCGCGACGATCCAGAAGCGCATCGCGCGTCTGCGCGAACTCGAGGGAATGCGCCAGCAAGGCACCTTCGATTTGCTGCCCAAAAAAGAAGTCTCGAAGTTGACCGAAGAGCTGAACAAGCTCGAACGTTTTCTCGGCGGCATCAAAGACATGCACCGTCTGCCGGACGCGATGTTCATCGTCGACCCGAAGAAGGAACGCATCGCCGTCCTCGAGGCCAAGAAGCTGCACATTCCGATCATCGCCGTGATCGACACCAACTGCGATCCCGACGAGATCGATTACCCGATTCCGGGCAACGACGACGCGATCCGGGCGGTGCGTTTGATGGTCGGTAAGATCGCCGACGCGATCATCGAAGGCAAGACGGAGACCGAATCGTCGTTCGACGCGCAGTCCTACGAGGAACAGTACGCCGACGTTGCGACCGCGCCCGAAGAAGACGCGGTCCCCGCCTAAAAACACATGCAAACCACGTATAAACCGACGGCCGACGACGTCAAGCGTCTGCGTGAAGACACGGGCGCGGGTATGATCGATTGCCGCAATGCGCTCGTGAAGAGCGAGGGCGACTTCGCGAAGGCGAAGACGCTCCTGCAAGAACAGGGTCAAGCCAAGGCCGACAAAAAGGCCGAGCGCAGCGCGAACGAAGGCCTCGTGGGCTCCTACATTCACACCGGCGGTAAAGTCGGCGTACTGGTGGAGATCAACTGCGAGACCGATTTCGTCGCCCGTAACGACAAGTTCAAAGACCTCGTGCGCGACGTCGCGATGCACATCGCGGCGATGCCGGCCACCTACCTCACGCGTGAGTCCGTGCCGGCCGAAAAGGTCGCCGAACTGCGCGCCGATTTCGTGACGCAAGTTCCCCCCGGCAAGCCGCCGGCGGTCGCCGAGAAGATCGTTGAGGGCAAGCTCAACAAGTGGTTCGAGGATCACGTCGTACTCGAGCAGTCGTTCGTCAAGGACGATTCGATCACGGTCGGCGAGCTCGTCAACGGCGTGTCGAGCGTGCTGGGTGAGAAGATGTCGGTCCGCCGCTTCGCCAAGTTCGCACTCGGCGAGTAGCATCACGTTGCCGGCTCCCGCCTTTCGCCGCGTCCTCCTGAAGCTCTCGGGCGAGGCGTTCGCCGGCTCGGGCGGCAGCGTCGATGTCGACACGACGACGGTCATGGCCAAAGAGATCGCCGCGGTGCATGCCGACGGCGTCTCGATCGCGGTCGTCGTCGGCGGCGGCAACATCTGGCGCGGCAAGCCGCATGAAGCGGCCGGCATGGAACGCGCCACCGCCGACTACATGGGCATGCTCGCAACCGTGATCAACGCCCTCGCGCTGCAAGACTCGATCGAACGGCTGGGCATTCCGGCGCGCACGCAAACCGCGATCGAAATGCATCAGATCGCGGAACCCTATATCCGGCGGCGCGCGCTGCGCCACATGGAGAAGGGCCGCGTCGTGATCTTTGCCGCGGGCACCGGCAACCCGTACTTCACGACGGATACCACGGCGGCGCTGCGCGCGGTTGAAATGGGCGCGCAAGCGATCCTCAAGGCCACCAAAGTGGACGGCGTGTACTCCGCGGACCCCTTCAAGGACCCGACGGCGACGCGCTTCGCGCACGTCGACTATCTCAACGTGCTGCAACTCGGGCTCGAGGTCATGGACAACACCGCCTTGACGTTGTGCATGGACAACGACATCCCGATCATCGTCTTCGACATGAACGCGCCGGGAAATATCCGCCGCGTCGTGATGGGTGAACCGATCGGCACGCTCGTCGGCGACGCCGCGGCGCGCGCATCGATCGCCGAGCGAGTCTAAGGAGAGCGGAATGGCTTTGGAAGACGTCCACAAAGAGACCGAAGCGAAGATGAACAAGGCGATGGAGGCGACGCGCAGCGATTTCGCGTCGATCCGCACGGGCCGCGCAGCGCCCTCGCTGCTCGATCGCCTCATGGTCGAAGCGTACGGCTCGCAGGTTCCGATCAAGCAGGTCGCCAGCGTCAGCTCGCCCGACGGCCGTTCGCTCTTGATCACGGCGTTCGACAAGAACACGGTCGGCGCGATTCGCAAAGCGATCGAAACCAGCGATCTCGGCCTCAATCCGAATATCGACGGCGCGCACGTGCGCCTGGCCATTCCCCCGCTGACCGAAGAGCGCCGCAAAGACCTCGTCAAGGTCATAAAAAAGAAATCGGAAGAGCATAAGGTTGCCATGCGCAACATCCGTCATAAAGCCGTCGACGAGATCAAAGCATTGCAGAAGAAGGGCGACATCACGGAGGACGGCGTCAAGCGCGGCGGCGATGACGTCCAAAAACTCACCGACAAATTCGTCAAGCAGATCGACGAGCTGGTCGGCAGCAAAGAGAAAGAGATCATGGAGGTCTGATGGAGACCGCCGATCTCGTCCTGATGCCGTGGGTCGAGGCGCGGCGCCGGCTCGGTGCGCGCGAACATGCGTTGCGCGTGCTGACGCCGCCGTATCCCGCCATCGGCGGCGGCGAACTGCGCGTGCTGCGCGTGCGTGAGAACGGTGCGCTGCCGCTCGATGTCCTGTGCGGTTACGAGCGGTACCGGCGCCCCTGATGGCCACGATGCTGCGCCCGCCGAGCGACGTCTCGCTCGACGCGGACAAGCTGCCCGGACACGTTGCGATCATCATGGACGGCAACCGCCGCTGGGCGCGCGAGCGCCGCATGCCGGCGATCGAGGGGCACCGCCGTGGTATCGTCGCGCTGCGCGAAGTCACCCGCGCGGCCAGCGACTGGGGCATTCCGATGATGACCGTCTACGGCTTCTCGACCGAGAACTGGAAACGCGACTCGACCGAGATCTCGCTCTTACTCGATCTGTGCGTCTACTTCGCGCAGTCCGAACTCGCCGAACTGCGGCGCAACAACGTGCGCGTCAACGTGATCGGGCATTACGAGCAATTGCCGGCGCCCTCGCGCGATGCGCTCGACGGGCTGATGGCAAAAACGAGCGACTGCACCGGACTAGCGCTCAACCTGGCGGTGAACTACAGCGGTCGCAGTGAAGTGCGCGACGCCGTCGTCTCGCTGGCGCGCGACGTGCAAGCCGGTCTGCTCGCGCCCGAGGCAATCGACGAAGCGCGCATCGCCTCGTATCTCTACACCGCGAACATGCCCGATCCGGATATGCTGATCCGGCCCGGCGGCGAATCGCGCTTGTCCAATTTCTTGCTCTATCAAGCCGCGTATACGGAACTGCTCATGACCGACGTGTACTGGCCGGATTTCGGGCGCGACGACTTTGCCGGTGCATTGGCGGAGTACCAACGCCGGCAGCGCCGTTTCGGGGGCTCGTGACCGCCGCGCCCGTTGCGGGCGTCGATCGGCCCGTCGGCGGGCGCCGCGTCCTCGTGGGCCTGCTGCTCGCGGTCGCCGGGATCGGCTCCGTGTTCTGGCTACCCGCGTTTCTCTTGGTGTGCACGGCGCTCGCCGTCGGCTGTCTGTGGGAATTTGCGCAGCTTTCGGCGCGTAAGGGACCGGCGCTCGAGTTTCCCGTCGCGCTCGTCGCGATCGTACTCTACTTCGGGCTGACCTACTTCCGCTTGATTCATCGCTATGAGGGCGTGTTGCTTGCGGCCACCGTCGTCGTGGCGCTCGTGACCGCGCTGTTTGCCAGCAGCGAAGGCGCCTTCGCGCGCAGCGGCTATACGCTGCTCGGCGTGCTCTACATCGGCAAGCTGACGACCTACTTTCTCGCGATCCGTTTGCTCCCGCAGATCGGCAGCGCGGTGACCGTGATGGCGATCCTGCTGATCGCACTGACCGATATCTTCGCGATGGTGATCGGCACGCGCTTCGGCCGCACGCCCCTCACGCCGGTGTCGCCGCGCAAGACCGTCGAGGGTTCGGCCGGCGGCCTCGCCGTCGCCATCGTCGCAGGCGTCGCGATCGGGCTCACGCCCTGGTTGCACTTGTTGTGGTGGCAGGGTGCCGTGATCGGCGCCGTCACCTCGATCGCCGCGCAGGCGGGCGACCTCGTCGAGAGTTCGCTCAAACGCGACGCGCGGGTGAAGGATGCGGGCAGCTTGATCGGCGGTCACGGCGGGGTCCTCGACCGCTTCGACTCGTACATCTTCGGCGGGATCGCGTTCTATTTCGCGCTCTACGTCGTCGGTGCGATCCCACACGGGATGTACGGTTCCTAGCGCAAATGGGGCAGGAGTGAAACGGAAACGGGTCGCGATCCTCGGTTCGACCGGGAGCATCGGACGACAGGCGCTCGACGTGATCGCGCGGCACCCCGAACGCTTCGAGGTCGTGGCGCTCGCAGCCGGACGGAACGTGGCATTGCTCGCCGAGCAAGTCGCGCAGTTCCACCCGCGCATCGTGGCCTCGGCCGATGATGGTGCGGCGGGTCTGCGTGCGGTGGCCGTCGACTCCGAAGCCGATATTCTGCTCGCGGCGACCGACGGTGCGGTCGCCTTCGACGCCGTCTTTGCCGCCGTCGACGCCGGTATCGACGTCGCGGTGGCCAACAAAGAGCTGATCGTGGCCGCAGGCGAGTTGCTGTTCCGGCATGCGAAGGCGAGCGGCGCGCGCCTGCTCCCGGTCGACAGCGAACACAGTGCGATTTTTCAGTGCGTCGAGGGACAGGCGCGCGAACGCATCGCCGGGATCGTGCTCACCGCATCGGGCGGTCCGTTCTGGAACCGGACGCGCGCGGAGATGCAAGACGCGAGCGTCGCTGAGGCGCTCCAGCATCCAACGTGGAACATGGGCGTCAAGAACACGATCGATTCGGCGACGCTGATGAACAAAGGTCTCGAGGTGATCGAAGCGAGCCGCTTTTTCGACATGCCCGGAGAGAAGATCCACGTGCTCGTCCACCGCACGAGCGTGGCCCACGGATTTGCGCTCTTTACCGACGGCAACGTCGTCGGTCAATTTGCGCCGCCGGATATGCGTTTACCGATCGGCTACGCGCTGGCGTATCCCGATCGTCTGGCGGACCGCGACGCGGGCGATGCGCTCGTCGCGTTGGGGGGCACGCGCGAGGGGACCGCGACGACGCTCGGATTCGAGCGGCCGGATATCGCGCGTTTTCCATGCCTGGCCCTGGCTTATGGCGCGCTGGCGGCCGGCGGAACCGCACCCGCGGCGCTGTCCGCGGCGAATGAAATCGTCGTTGCGGCGTTCGTCGACGGCCGGATCCGTTTCGGCGACATCTCCGTCTGCATCGAAGCGGCGATCGGCAGCGTCGTCCGGGAAGAGCTCACGCTCGCCGCCGTGCGCGCCGCCGATCGCGACGCGCGGCGCGCGGCGACTGCGGCCGTAGAAAACCGTTCGCTCGAACTGAAGTCATGATCAGCGCCTTCGGCCCGGCCGCCGAGCGCTACGCTGCCGCGCTGGGCGCGCTCGACGCGATCGTCATCGATCCGTCGCATTTGCTGGAAGGATATGTCGAGGCGGTGCGCCGCCGTAGTGCCGGTGAGTCGTTCTACGGGATGCTGTTGCTCGATGAGAATCGCGACCGCACGATGACGGTGCTCGCGCCGATGGTGCTCCTCGAAGCGCCGGGGCCCGACCATCAACGCGCCATCCTCAACGGCATCGGCGTGGGTGGGGTGACGATCAACGGCAGACCGGGGCGCGAGGCGCTCGCCGACCCGGACCTCGAAGACGCGAGCCTGCGATCGGCGGCGGGCGAATTTCTCCTACTCTGCCCGGCGTTGCTCGTTCGCTCGGTAGCCGAGTATCAGCGCCTTTCGGCGTTGCGGCCGCGTCTTCGGCCCTACGAAATCATCGTCGTCGAACCGGCATTACCGGCCGCCGAACGACGGGCGCCGGTCCGGCCCGGCGTGGTGCTGTGGGCGCCCGAGCGTGATGCGACGGCGGTCACGCTGTACACGTTTGCGCTCTCCGAAATTCACGGCGACATTACGCTGGTTTCCGCCGACGGGATCGTGCCGTCCGGTTCGACCGCAACGGCCTACCGGGCCGGTGACCCGCGGATTGCCGATGCGCTCGCCACCGCCACGTGCGTCGTCGTTCCCCACGCCACCGATCCGGGAGCGGCCATCGCGTTCGCCCGGCGGGGCTACGGCGTCGTCGCGCCCGTGGCATCGGGAGCGCACGAGTTCGTGAAGAACCTGCAGCCCTTCGATCCCGGCGTCCCGCGCCAGATCCACATTGCGGCGATGATGGCGCTCGGACAACCCGCATCGCTGCGCGAACTTCCGCCGCCGCCGCCGCGCGCGCCGTTGCGTCCGGCCTTGCCGGTTGCAGCAACCGACGCACCGCCGGCGACGATCGTCGTGCCGACGTTCAACCGGCGCGACGATCTGGGACGGTGCCTAGCCTGTATCGGAGCGCAAACCTACCCGAACATGCACGCCGTCGTCGTGAACGATGCCGGCGAGTCCGTCGACGACATCGTCGCGCGCTTTCCGTTCGCGCGCCTGTTGAATCTCGAGAAAAATGCCGGCGTGACGCAAGCGTGCATGGACGGGCTCGAACTCGTCGCCGACGGCTTCGTGCAGTTCCTGGCCGACGACGACACGGTGTATCCCGATCATATCGACCGTCTGGTGACCGCCATGCTGCTCTCGGGTGCCGACATCGCGCATGGCAACGCATTGATCAGGTATGTCGAACGCACGGAGTTCGGGTCGTTCAAGACGATCGGCTTCAACGGTGCCGTGTTCATCGATACGTCGACCCCGGAAGAGGCGATGACGTCGACGCCGATCGCCGGGAACTCGCTCCTGTGGCGGCGTTCGGTCTTCCGCGAAATCGGCGGCTGGCGGGCCGATTCGATACTCGCCGATCAGGAGATCCAGATGCGGGCCGGCAAGCACTACGCCTTTGCGTACGTCGATCAGGTCACGGTCGAATGGCGCATTCACGGCACAAACTTCTCCGGGACGGTCAACGCGGCCGACGAGCAACGCCGGATCTATGAAGTTCTGCATCCGGCGCCCGAACGCCAGTGGCTCACCAAGACGCGCAATCAGACGCTCGAAAACATCGCCGCGCGCCCGCCGGGCTGGGTTTTTGAGCCGACCGTGAATTTGACCAAGTCCGAAACGACCTAGCGGCTACCGGCCGCTGCATCGAATCGGGCCTCCCAAGCGTTTTGAGATCAACGTACGTTCCGATCGAGGGATTCAAGACCTGATGTCGCCCGAAAAACTGCTGTTATTCTTGGTCATGCTCTCCGTGCTGGTCGTATTGCACGAGTACGGGCACTTTTTGCTGGCCCGGCGCAACGGCGTCCGGGTCGACGACTTCGCCCTCGGCATGGGGCCGACGCTGCTGAAGTGGACCTCCAAGCGGAGCGGCACGAACTACCGGCTGAACCTCTTCCCGATCGGCGGCTACTGCGCGATGAAGGGCGAGGACGGCAAGACAACCGAGGCCGAGCAGCAGCGCGCGTTCCGCACCGACGGCAAGCACGACGACGACAATTTCCAGGCCAAAACGCCGTGGCAGCGGCTGGCCATCGTGGTCGCCGGGCCCGTGGCCAACTTTATCGTGGCCCTCGTGCTGCTTTTTGTCAGCGCCGCGATCTTCGGCGTCGCGGCGCCCGCCCCGACGACCAAGGTCTATCAATTGCTGCCCGGTTATCCCGCCCAGCACGCCGGCCTGCACCCCGGCGACGTGATCACGGCGATCAACGGCGTAACGATGCGCGATGGGGACCAACTGGTCCACACGATCTATGCCTCACCCGGCAAGACGCTCCGCGTGACCTATCAGCGCGACGGCCGCTCGACCGATGTCAGCATCACGACGAAGATCATCAAGGACGGCCACGGCAAGCCGCAGGGGCGCCTGGGGTTCAGTCCGATGCCGTCGATGCGTCCGGCGGGCCTTCTCGAGGCCGCACAGGCCGCCGGGAACCAGTTCGCTGCGGTCTTCATGGGCACGCTCAACGTCTTGGGCCAGCTGGTCACGAACTTTGCCAACACCGCCGGCCAGTTGCAGGGCCCGATCGGCATCGCCCAGGTGTCGGCGCAAGTCGCCGATTTCGGCTGGGGCGCGTACCTCTCGCTGGCCGCGACGCTCTCGATTTCGCTCGGCATCTTCAACTTGCTGCCGATCCCGGCGCTCGACGGCGGCCGCGGTATTTTCATCCTGGTTGAAATGCTGCGCGGCAAGCCGGTCGATCCCGAGAAGGAAGCGCTGGTCCACGTCGGCGGCTTCGCGGCCCTGATCGTCGTGATGTTGGCGGTCGCATATCACGACATCGCACGCATACTCGCGGGCCAGGCCGCGTTTTAGAGCGAAGAAGAACGACCATGATTCGTCTGCGCCGCCAATCCAAGCCGGTCTTCCTCAAGAACAAATCGGGCGAGTCCGATGCCAAGGGCGTCTGGATCGGCGGCGACCATCCGGTTGCCGTGCAGTCGATGACGACGACCGACACGGCCGATTACGAGAAAACCCTCGAGCAGGTCTACGGCCTGGCGATGGAAGGCTGTGAGATCGTCCGCGTGACCTGTCAGGACCCGCGCGACGCCGCCGGGCTCCCGCACATCGTCAAGCGCTCGCCGGTGCCGATCGTGGCCGACATCCACTTCGACCACCGCATGGCGCTGGCGGCCCTCGAAGCGGGCGTCGCCAAGCTCCGCCTCAACCCCGGCAACATCACCGACCCCGTGAAAACGCGGGAAGTCGTGAAGCTGGCGATCGAGCGCGGAACCCCGATCCGGATCGGGGTCAACATGGGCTCGTTAGCCCGCGACCTCGAGGAGAAGCTCGGGCACACGCCCGAGGCGATGGTCGAGTCGGCTCTGCGCCACGTCGACATCCTTGAAGACCTCGGCCACACCGACATCGTGATCTCGCTCAAGGCCCACGACGCGCCGATGACCATCTACGCCTACCGGCTGATGGACCAGCGTCTGCGGGAGCGCAAGACCCCCTACGCGCTGCATCTGGGCGTAACCGAGGCCGGCCTTCCGCGCGAGGGCACGATCAAGTCGTCCATCGGCATGGGCGTTCTGCTGTGGGAGGGGATCGGCGACACCCTGCGCGTGTCGCTCGCCGCCGACCCGATCGAAGAAATTCCGGTCGCCTGGGGGATCCTCAAGGCCCTGGGCCTGCGCGAGAAGGGCTTCGACATCACGGCCTGCCCGTCGTGCGGCCGGGCCGAAATCCAAGTCGTGGAGCTGGCGCGTTCCGTTGAGGCGATCGCTAAGGAGTACACCGCTCCGGTCAAGGTCGCGGTCATGGGCTGCGTTGTGAACGGGCCGGGGGAATCGAAGATGGCCGACGTCGGCATCGCGGGCGGTAAGGGCAAGGGAGCAATTTACCGCAAGGGCGAGTTGGTGGGCACTTATCCAGAAGGCCAATTGCTTGGTCAATTGCGGCTCGAAATAGAGAAGGTCATCGTCGAGCAGTATCCGGATTACATTCACGAGACGAATCGTGAGACCACACCTGCATAACGGTTTCGGGGCCGGGCTCCCGAGTTGGCGACTGATGGCGGGCACCGCGGGAATCGCGCTGACCGCGTCGCTGGCACTCGCGCTCTCACAACCGGCGATCCTCGATGTGGACGGCCAACGCGTCGTCACCGACGTCTCGCCGGTCACGACCGCCGGCGGCGTGGCCTATCTGCCGCTGCGCGCGGTCAGTGAAGCAGCCGGTGCCGCTACCAGTTTTGACGCACGTACCGACGAACTGACGATCCGCCGCGGGACCGACGTGTTGACGATGAAGATCGGCGACCGTCGCGCGACCCTCGACGGGCGTCCGCTGCTCCTCAAGAATGCGCCGTTCACGGTGCACGGCCGCGCGCTGGTGCGCGGCTCCGACGTGGCCCTGGCGCTCGCCTCGGCGGTCAAGTATGACGCGGTGCGCGGGCGCATCGACGTTCGCACGCCGGGCGCCGTCGTCGCCGGCGTTCCCGACGACGGGCAGTAACGCCTAACCGCTCGCGATGACCCCGTCGGCGTAGAGCGGCACACAGCGGCTCACGTCGATTTTGGCGCACGCGGCAACGTCGGCGGCGAAGCCCGCCGCTACCAGCGCGCGCGCGTGCGTTCCGCTTGCAATTGCGGTGGTCAGTCGCCTGGCGTTCGCCGTGTAGACGGTCGCGGCCGCACGCGCGGCGTCGGTGATTGCGAGTTGCTTGTCGTGACGCACGAGCGCATCGACGATGGCGCCGGCGCACAGCACGTCCTCAAAGCTCAACGTGCCCTCGCTCCCCGCGCATAGGAGCAGCGCGTCACCGCCGGCCGCTGCGAGCCGTTCCACGATCGCCGCGCGATTGAGCAGCGCCGCGCAGTAGACGGTGCCGTTGGCGCGCGCGGCTTCAACGAGCGCGCGCGTGCCGTTCGTCGTGGTGAGCACGAGCGTTTTGCCCTCGACGCGGTCGCGCGTGTACGACGCCGGCGAGTTGTCCAGATCGAAGCCCGCGATCAAGCGCGATTCACGTTCGCCGCACAGCAGCGCGCGTTCGCGGCCGAGCCGTCGCATGACGACGATCGCTTCGTCCGCTTCACGCACCGGGACGACCGCGGCGGCGCCGTTGTCGAGCGCGGTAACGATCGACGACGTCGCGCGGAGCACGTCGATCACGACGACGGTCGCTGCCGGAGCGCGCGTGGAGCCGAACGCGGGCGCTGCCGCGACATCGAGCATGGCGATCATGTCAGGGTGCGGTCTGCGCCCCGGGAACCGGTTGGCGAAAACCGTAGCAGAAGTAGATCACGAGCCCGATGGCGAGCCACACGATGAAGCGCAGCCACGTATACGGCCCGAGGCCCACCGTTGAGAGAAAGACGGACAGCGCGATCCCGCACAGCGGAAAGAACGGCACGAACGGCGAGCGGAACGGGCGCGGCAGATCGGGGCGCTTATAGCGCAGCCAGATGACGCCCGCGCACACGATGATGAAGGCGCTGAACGTGCCGATGTTCACGAGTTCCAGCAACGCATCGAGCGGGACGACGAACGCGAGCGCCGCGACGATGAAGCCGGTGATGATCGTCATGCGGGCCGGCGTCTTGAAGCGCGGGTGCACGGCGGCCACTGCCGGCGGCAGCATGCGGTCGCGCGCCATCACGTAGAAGATCCGGCTCTGGCCGAGCAGCGAGGTCAGCGCGACCGACGTCGTGCCGGCGATGACGCCGATCGTTATGATCGCCTCGACGATCGGGCTATGTAACGGCGCGATTGCGGCCAGCAGGGCGGCGTTTTGATCGACGTGCCGCCACGGCACGATGCCGACGAGCACGATCGCAACCGCACAGTAGATCACGGTGCCGATGGCAAGCGAGCCGAGCACGCCGACCGGGACGTCGCGCTTGGGGTTGCGCGTTTCTTCGGCCGTTGTCGTTGCCGTATCGAAGCCGATGTAGCTAAAGAAGACCAGCGCGGCGGCCGGGACGATGCCGTTGCCGTTCGCGCCGAACGCAATCGTACCCCAACCGAGCGGCGCGAACGGCACGAGATTGGAGGCATGAAACAGCGAGAGGCCGACGATCACGAACACGACCAATGCGCCGATTTTGATGACGACGAAGGCATTATTGCTCGTCGCCGTCTCTTTGATCCCGACGACGAGCAACGCCGAAAGTGCGAGGACGAACAGCGCGCCGATGACGTCGACGGTCGTTTTCGAAGGATCGAAGCTCCAGAACGCCCACCACGCGCCGGCATGTTCCCAATGCGCCGTCCGCGCCCAAACCGGCAGCGCAACGTTAAAGAGCGACTGTGCCGCGGTTTGCACCGATGAGGAGAAAGCCGATGCGACCGGCGCGGCGCTGACGGCATATTCGAGGATCAAATCCCAACCGATGATCCAGGCGACGAGTTGTCCGAGCGTGGCGTAGGCGTAGGTATACGCGCTGCCGGCGATCGGAACGATCGCACCGAGTTCGGCATAGCAGAGTGCTGCAAACATCGAGGCGAGGCCGGCCAGGAGGAACGCGATGATGACCGCGGGGCCCGCTTTGGCGACGCCGGAGCCGATCGTGGTGAAGATCGAGCCGCCGATCATCGTTCCGAGCCCAATGGCGATCAGATCGCGGCCGCCGAGGACGCGCCGCAGACCGCTGCGATGTTCCTCGGCTTGCAACGCCTCGACTGAGGTCCGGCGAACGAGCCGTGCGAGGAACCCGTCTGTCATCTCAGGCCAGGTGCGACGAGGGCTGGGCGGATTCATGCAACCCGTTCCATGGGTATGGCGTTGTTTATTACGGCGCGCCGCTGCGGCGCGGCCGCACCGAGCGAGCATGAAAACGATTTCCGGATCGGGTGCGCCGGCCGCTTCCGCGGCACCGCAGACCGCACAGGCGCAGGCGCAACGCGCGCAAGCCGATGTCACCGAACACGGCCTGCGCCGGGTTCTGATCGTGGCCGGCGTGATGCTGGCGGCGTTGATGCAGACGCTCGACTCGACGATCACCAACGTCGCTCTGCCGACGATTCAGGGCAATCTCGGCGCGAGCCAAGACGAAGGCACGTGGGTGATCACGGCCTACGTCATCGCGGCGATCGTCATCATTCCGCTCACGCCGTGGCTGCAGAACCGCTTCGGGCGGCGCAACTATTTTCTCGTTTCGATCGTCGGCTTCACGCTGGCCTCCGTCGTGTGCGGCACCTCCGAGTCGTTGACGACCCTGATCCTTGCGCGCGCCGTCCAAGGTGCGTTCGGCGGCGGATTGCTGGCCACGGGTCAGTCGATCATGCGCGACACGTTCCCGCCCTCGCAATTGGCGGCAAGTCAGGGCATTTTCGCGCTGGGCGCCATCATGGGCCCGGCACTCGGTCCGCCGCTCGGCGGATATCTGGTCGACAACTTCTCATGGAACTGGTGTTTCATGATCAACATTCTGCCGGGCATCGCGTCGGCCGTCATCCTCTTCTTGTTCCTGAAAGATCCGAATAAGGCCGATAGCCGGACGCCGATCGACGCGGTGGGTCTGGCGTTGCTCGCTATCGGTCTCTCGACGTTGCAGTACGTGATCACCGAAGGCGAGCAGTACGACTGGTTCGAGGATCCGACGATCCTGACGATCTCGATCGTCAGCGCGGTCGCGCTTGCCGCCTTCGCGTGGTGGGAACTGACCCAAACCGAAAACCCGATCGTCGACCTGCGGATCCTGCGCAACCAAAGCGTGTGGGCGGGCTCGATACTCGCGTTTTCGCTCGGCATCTCGGTCTACGGTTCGAGCTACGTGCTGCCGCAATACACGCAAGGCTCGCTTGGGTATACGCCGACCCTCAGCGGTATGTTATTCATCCTGCGCGCGCTGCCGATCGCGTTCATGACGCCGATTGCCGTGCGGCTCAGCGGCAAGGTCGATCCGCGCTTCATGCTCGGTTCGGGTTTCGTCTCGGCTGCCGTCGGCACGTACATGTTAGCGCGCATCACGGCGCCGGCCGTGGAGTTCTGGGACTTCCTCATTCCATTGGCCCTGACCGGGATCGGTTCGGCGCTGTTGTGGATACCGCTCACGGTGGCGGTGCTGGGCGCCACAACGCAACGCGAGGGTCCGAAAGCGGCGTCGTTCGTGAACCTCTCGGTCCAACTCGGCGGTTCGATTTCCGTGGCGATCCTCGCCGTGATCTTGCACGGCCGCGAGTCGTTTCACTCGACGATCATCGGTGGCGGCTTGACCGCCGCGAACCCGCAGGTGCAAGCGTTCCTCACGCACGGAAGTTTGGGGCAGCTCGCGCAGATGGCCTATGCGCAGTCGGCGATCCTCGCGTTCGGCGACGTCAACTACGCGATCGCGCTCTTGAGCGTGCTGTGCATTCCGCTCATCTTTCTGATGCGTCGCCGAAAGGTCGCCGGACCCGGCCGCGTCGACATCGAAATGGGGTAATCATGAACGCAACGATGCCACGCCGTCCGCTCGGGAAGAGCGGCGCTACCGTCTCCGCCATGGGGCTGGGATGCATGACGATGTCGTCGATCTATGCAGCGAAGCTGACCGACGAACCGGAATCGATTCGCACGATCCACCAAGCGCTGGACTTGGGGATCGACTTCATCGATACCGCCGACGCCTACGGCGGAGGGCACAACGAAGAACTGGTCGGCCGCGCGCTAGCCGATCACCTTGGGCGGGCGTTTGTGGCGACGAAGTTCGGCAACTTGCGCAATCCCGACGGCACGTTCAAGGGCGTCGACGGTTCTGCGGCCTACGTCAAGGCGGCCGCTGAGGCGTCCCTCAAGCGTCTGAACGTCGAAACGATCGACCTGTTCTACTTACACCGCGTCGACCCCAACACGCCGATCGAAGAGACCGTTGGCGCGCTGGGTGAACTCGTGGCGGCGGGTAAGGTGCGCTACATCGGTCTCTCCGAAGCCGCGCCGGAGACGCTGCGGCGCGCGCACGCAACCCATCCGGTCGCCGCGCTGCAAACGGAGTATTCGCTTTTCACGCGCGACGTCGAGGCCGACGGCGTGCTCGATACGGCGCGCGAACTCGGCGTTGCATTCGTGGCCTACAGTCCGCTCGGCCGCGGTTTCCTGACCGGCGGGATTCGCAGTGCCGATGACTTCGGTGCCGGGGATTCGCGGCGGAATCAGCCGCGCTTTAACGGCGACAACCTGGCCGCGAACCTGCGGCTTGCCGATGCGGTGGCGGCGATTGCAAAGCGCAAGGGCTGCTCGTCCGCGCAACTGGCGCTGGCATGGCTAATGAAGAAGGACGGCGTTATCCCGATCCCGGGAACCAAGAGCGTAAAGCATCTCAACGACGATGCGGGCGCGGCCGTTCTCACGCTGGACGCCGCCGATCTCACGGCGCTCGACGAAGCGCTGCCGGCGGGTGCCGTCGTGGGTTTGCGCTATCCCGCGGGCCAGATGGGCACGTTACGGCTCTGAGCGACACCGGCTACGTGCGGCGCGGCCGGCGCACCACCTACGAGAACCGGTGGTTGCGTTTCGAAGCGCACGATATGGTGCACCCCAACGGCCAAGCCGGGGAGCACGGCGTCGTCGTCACGCCGCGCGCGAGTGCGGCGATCGTCGTGGACGGCGACGAGGTCGTGCTCACGCGTCAAGCGCGTTACGCCGTCGACCGCGTGGTCCTCGAAATCGTCAAGGGCGGTGCGGAGCCCGATGAATCTCCGCGCGCCGCGGCGCAGCGCGAACTGCGCGAAGAGCTGGGCCTGGCGGCGGCACGCTGGGACGACCTCGGGATCGTGTACGAGATCCCGTCGATCATGCAAGAGCCGATCGCGCTTTTTCTCGCGCGTGACATTCGCGCCGTAAGCAGCGATCCGGAAGACGTCGAGACGATCGTCGCGGTGCGGATGCCGTTTCGCGACGCGCTCCTCGCAGCGGCGCGGGGTGAGTTGAACGACGCGGTGACCGGCGTCGCGCTGTTGCGCACGGCGCAGCTGCTCGAGGACGAACGGACGTGATGCGGCGGAGCGCGCTTCTCGGACCTAGGTAGGCAGCTTGGCGATCAGGTCGGCCGGCGCTATGGCTTTCGGGAGAATCTTGTATTGGACGCCGATATCGATGACGGGTGCGATCGTCGCGGGGTCGAGCGTGCGCCCGTAGGTCGTGTGGATGCGATCGATCGGCGCCTGCGTGTACTTCGAGAGGATGGCGGCAGCCTTGACGGGATTGGCATTCGCCCAGTCCGCGCTCTGCCGCATCACGCCGGCAAATTTCCGGGCCGCAGCGGGATTCTGTGCGATCCAGTCCGTCGATGCGAACCAGCCCGCGATCAACCATGATTTCGCCACCGCGCCATAGGCTTTTCCGAGCATGCGCACGTCGCTCTTCGCCGCGCTCAAATAGGGCTCGGCCAGCTGTGCGGCATCGACCGTACCGCGCGCTAGCGCGGCAGGCATCTCCGGCGGTGAGATCTCGACGAATTTGACCGCAGCAGAGTTGCCGCCGTTCTCGTCGATCCACTTCTCGGTCGAGGCTTGATCGATGCCGCGCAGCGACAGAACGGCGATCGTCTTCCCGGCGAGATCCTTGGCCGACGCAATCGGCGAGTTCACCGGTACGACGAGCACGGTCGACGGCGTCGCGTCATTGTACTGACCGCCGGGTGCAATAAATGCGAACGGCAAGCCTTTCGCCTGTGCGTTCGCGATGATCAGCGTGCTGGAACTGCCGACCTGCAGCGATCCCGCAACGATGGCCGAACCGATCGCCGCACCGTTTTGCATGATCGTGATGTCGACCTTCAGTCCGGCTTTTGCGAAATAGCCGAGATCTTGCGCGTAGAACACCTCGGCGTCGGTCTCTTTGCCGCCGGTCGCCACGTGCAGCACGGGTGATGTCTGCGGCGAGGCCGGTTGCGCGAAGCCGCCGGCGTTCGTGGACACGAAGAGCATCGCGCAACACGCTGCGCAGCGCAGCGCCGTCCAACGTCGAGCGGTGTGCATGTTTTGGGAGCTTGGCTACGGCGGCGCGCAGCCCCCGCTCGAATCGTGCGCGTCGCGGGAAGGCTATTGCCGGCCGGCGCGAAGGGGAGCCGGATGAACCGAGCGCGCTTTGCCATTCTTACGGCCGCCTTGGCGGCCGGGACGATGCAGCGCGCGGGCGCGCAGGCGGCGGCGCACGTGACCCTCGGCACGATTCCGATCGACAACGGCGCCGAGGCGTTTTACGCGGAAGATCAAGGCATCTTTCGCCGGGCCGGCCTCGACGTCGAGATCTCGCCGATGTCGAACGGCGGAGCCATCGTCGCGGCGGTCGCGTCGGGAGCCCTCGACATCGGCTTCACCAATCTCTTTTCGTTCGTGACCGCGTATACGAAGGGGATTCCGGTGACGCTGATCGCCCCGGCGTCGCTGTATCTGTCGAGTTCTCCGGCCCAAGCGTTGCTGGTGCGCAAAGATTCCCCGTTCAAGAGCGGCAAAGATCTGAACGGGAAGACGGTGGCCTGCGACGGCATCAAAGGGATCACGCAAATTACGGCGTCCGCGTGGATCGATCAACACGGGGGCGATTCCTCGACGGTGAAGTGGATCGAGGTGCCGCTCTCGTTGATGCCGGCAGCGCTCGCGGCGAGTCGCGTCGATGCGGTGAGCGGCGTGTTGAGTGACGATCCGACGGCCGGAACGCCGGCGGGGGCGGATCGCGTTCTCGGCTACCCCTACGACGCCGTCGGGAGCCGCTTTCTCGCATCGGGTTTCATCACGACGAAGGCCTGGGCGGGGGCGCATCCGGACCTCGTCGCGCGGTTCTCGAGCGCGGTGCTGGAGACGGCGCGCTGGGCGAACGCGCACCCGGCCCTTTCCGGACTAACGTTGATGAAGGTTGCCAAACTTTCGTCCGACGGGCTGAAAGCGTTGAGCCGCTTTCGCGCGCCGTACGCCGAATCGCTGGACCCGGCACAGATCGAGCCGGTGATCGCGTTTGCCGCGAAGTACCACATCATCCCGAACGTCTTTCCTCCGCGGGAGGCGATCGATGCCGGTTCCATCCGCTAGCGGCGCGGAACGCAAACCCAACGTCTTGCTGATCGTTACCGATCAACAGCGTGCCGATCACTTGGGCTGTTACGGGAATGCCGTCGTCCGCACGCCGCACATCGACGGTCTCGCCCGGCGCGGTGTGCGCTTCGAGCGGTTTTATGTCGCTTCGCCGATCTGCATGCCGAATCGCGCGACCCTGATGACGGGGCGCATGCCCTCGCTGCACGGCGTGCGCAACAACGGGATCCCGCTTTCGCTCGACCAGCACACCTTTGTCGAGGTGCTGCGTGCGGGCGGCTACGCAACGGCGCTCATCGGCAAGGGTCATCTGCAGAATATGATCGATGCGCCGCCGATTGCGCAGCCGCGGTTCGATCCGCCCGGCACGCAACTAGCGGGCTTCTCGGAAGCGCGGCGTGGCACGCTCGACGGCGAGCGGTACGAGCAAGAGTCGCCGCGGCGCTGGCACGATCCCACCTTCGAGGTCAGCACGCCCTACTACGGGTTCGATCGCGCCGAACTCGCAACGGAGCACGGGGATCTCGTCGATGGTGCCTATCGGCGTTGGCTGATCGCGCACGGCGGTGATCCGCCGGCGCTTGCCGGCCCGGCGGCGGCGTTGCCCTCGTCGCGTCCGTATCGCGTGCCGCAAGCGTGGCGCACGCGCGTTCCGGAGGAACTGTACCCGACGACCTTCGTTGCCGAGCGGACGATCGCGTACCTCGAGCAGCATGCAGCTGCAGGCGGGCAACAGCCGTTTTTCATCCAGTGCTCGTTTCCGGATCCGCACCACCCGTTCACGCCGCCCGGCCGGTATTGGGACATGTACGATCCCGACGACATGACCGCGCCGGCGACGTGTCACGCGCCGGGCGACGCCGCTCCGCCGAACCTGTGCTGGATGCACGAACAACGCGCAAGCGGCGCAGCGCGCACCGACACGCCGGCAGCGTTCGCGATCGACGCGGGGGAAGCGCGCGAAGCGATCGCGCTCACCTACGGCATGATCTCGATGATCGACGGTGCCGTCGGGCGCGTGCTCGCGAGCCTCGAACGGCTCGGTCTCGCCGGCGACACGATCGTCGTCTTCACCTCCGATCACGGCGACTTCATGGGCGATCACGGTTTGTTGCTCAAAGGCCCCCTGCATTATCGCGGCCTCGTGCGCGTGCCGTTCATCTGGGTCGATCCGCGTGCCGGAGGGGTCGCGAATGCGACGCGTGACGGTTTGGCAGGGACACTCGACATCGCACAGACGATGCTCGACGTTGCCGGGTTTGCGGGGTACAACGGAATGCAAGGCCACAGCCTGCTACCGATGATCGCCGGCCACGCGCCGCTGCGCGATGCAATGATCGTCGAAGAGGATGGCCAGCGCGCGATGTTCGGTTTGCGCGAGGCTCCGCGCGTGCGCACGCTGATCACGCCGGCGGCGCGGATGAGCGTGTACGCCGAGGCGGCGTGGGGCGAACTCTACAATCTGGAGCAGGATCCAAACGAGAGCGAGAACCGCTGGGCGGATGTGCCGATGCGCGCCGAATACCTGGAGTTGCTCGCGCACGCGACGCTCGAACTCGGGGATCGAAGTCCGGCTCCGACCCGCCGGGCGTAGGTCAGCCGGGCGGTTGCGTTTCGGTGTTCCAGATGTGTTCGGGTTGATCGAGCGCAGCGTTGATCCAGCGCGACCAGACGAAGAGCGCGTCGGAGAGGCGGTTGACGTAGCGCACCACGTCGTCGGATATCGCGTCGCGTTCGCGCAACGTGATCAGCAGGCGCTCCGCGCGGCGCGCGATCGTTCGCGCGACGTGCAGAAACGCGCCGGGATACGAGCCGCCCGGATGGATGAAGGTGTCGAGCGGTACGAGGTCCGCTTGCGCCGCGTCGATCGCGCGTTCGAGTGCGGTCGCGTCGCCGCCGGTAATGCGGGGCATGCCCTCCCAGCGGTCGCCGGGGAGCGTCGCCAGGTCGCTGCCGAGGTTGAAGAGCACGTCTTGCGTCCATGCGAGCCAGGCGTCGAGCTGCTGGGCCACGAGTAGGGCGCGCGCGATGTCCTGGACCTGGCGGGTGCGCTGGACGTCCGCGAGCGCCGAGCGCGCGACGCCGATCGTGCTCGACAGCTCGTCGACGCACCCGTAGGCCTCGATCCGCAGATCGTTTTTCTTGACCCGCTGGCCGCCGGTGAGGCCGGTCGTGCCGTCGTCTCCGGTGCGCGTGTAGATCCGCGTGAGTTTGGCCATCAGCCGGGGCGCTTCGTCGCCCGGCGGGTGCGTCCCACCGTAGACGGGTAGAATGCGGGAGATAAGCGGCCCCATCCCAATCCAAGGAGCACTCCATGGCCCGTACGTTCACCACCATTTTGGCAAGCGCCCTATTCGCGGTTCTGCCCGTCGCGGCACTCGCGCAACTGACGCCGGGCACAACCCTGATCGGCTCGATCGATCAAAACCTCAGTTCGAACCACGCGGTCGTCGGTCAGCCGATTACCATTTCGAACGCGCACTCTTCGAACTACGATATCAACGGCGCCACGATTTACGGTCACGTGTCGGCGGTGCAGGCCGCGGGACAAGGAACGTCAGGGAAGATCACGCTTGCATTCGATAAGGTGAACACCCGCGCGGGCAATATCTATCAGGTGCAGGGATATGCCTCTGAAGTCTCCGTCAAGACGAAAAGCAACGCGCTCAAGGAAGTCGGCGGTGCAGCGGCCGGGGCACTTGTCGGCGGCCTGCTCGGACACGGCGTGGGAGCGCTCCTCGGTGCCGGCGGCGGCGCACTCTACGCCAAGAACAGCCGTGAGAACGTGTCGATTTCGCAGGGCTCGAGCGTGAGCGTGCAAATCGTCCGGTCGCGTCCCCAGTCGCAGTAATCGTTCGGCGCTCTAGCGCACCGCTTCGAGCACGGCGTCGGCCATCCACCGTACGCCGAGCGGCGATGGATGAATCGCATCCGGAAAGAGCGCGACGGAGTTTGCGCCGGCGCGGCCGGCAAGGTCGACCGGCGTCGTGCCGGGCACGGCGAGAATGTGTGCATTGAAGGCCAGCGAGGCCGCGTGAACCTTCTCCGGATGACGCAATCGCTGGATCGAATGCGTGCCTGCAACGCCGGCGGGATCCATCGCCGCAACGTCGCGTATGCCGACGACGACGATGCGCGCTTTGGGCATTCGCGTGTGGCTCGCAACGAGCATGGCATCGAAGGTTGCCCGAACCTGATCCAGCGTTCGCACCCCGGCCGCGATAACGACCATGTCGTTCGTGCCGGCATTCACGAGTAAAAGATCGGTGTCGGCCGGCAAGCGCCCAATGCCGTCGGCAATCGTTTCGATCGTCGCGCCCGGGTAGGCGACGATGCCGATCTGCGTTGCGCCGATCTGCTGCGCGACGAGCGCGGGATACGAACCGTTCGGATCGTCGAGATACTGCCCATCGACCGCATAACCGCCGCTAAGGGAGTCGCCGAGGGCTGCAAGGATCACGCCGTCAGGTTTCGCGGAGGGCGGCCGGGCGGCCCACTTTCGAGCCGGGCTTGCTTTGCGACCCGGAGGACGCCGGTGGGCGTCTGAGAATCGGGTTGGGTCGTGCCCGAACTCGTTCGTGATATTCCGCCCAAAGCTGCCGATCTCTCCGAGTGGTATCAGGCCATCTGCTACCGCGCGGAACTCGTCTCGCAGGCACCGGTCCGCGGTTGCGTCGTCTTGCGACCCAATGGGTACGGGATGTGGGAGCGGCTGCAAGCCGAACTCGACCGGCGCTTCAAAGACACCGGCCACGAGAACGCCTGCTTCCCGCTGCTGATTCCCGAGTCGCTGTTGATGCGCGAAGCCGAGCACATCGAGGGGTTCGCGCCGGAAGTCGCGTGGGTCACGGAGGGCGGCGGTGAAAAGCTGACTGAGCGGCTGGCGATCCGGCCGACGTCCGAAGTGATCATCGGGACGATGTACGCCGAGTGGTTGCAGTCCTACCGCGATCTGCCGATCCTGATCAATCAGTGGGCGAACGTGGTGCGCTGGGAAAAGCGCACGCGCCCGTTCTTGCGCACGCTGGAGTTTCTCTGGCAAGAAGGCCATACCGCGCACGCAACGGAGCAAGAAGCGGCGGAAGAAGTGGCGCGGATGCTCGACGTCTATCGCGACGTCGCGGAGAACATCTGCGCGGTTCCGGTGTATCTCGGAGAGAAGAGCGCGAGCGAACGCTTTGCCGGCGCCACCCATACGTACTCGATCGAAGCGCTGATGCCCGACGGCAAAGCATTGCAAGCCGGCACCTCGCACGAACTGGGGCAGAACTTTTCGCGGGCCTACGATATCTCGTTCCAAGCCGAGGATCAGACGCAGCAGTTTGCGTGGACGACGTCGTGGGGAATGTCGTGGCGCATGCTCGGCGCCTTGATCATGGTGCACGGCGACGATCGCGGCTTGCGCCTGCCGCCGAAGATGGCGCCGACGGAAGTCGTGATCGTGCCGATCGTCCGCGGTGACGGTACGGCCGTGCTCGACGCGGCGCGCGCGCTCTTCACGGAATGCAAGAAATCCGGCTTGCGCGTGAAGCTCGATGACCGTCAGGGGCAGTCGCCGGGGTTCAAGTTCAACGAGTGGGATATGCGCGGCGTACCGTTGCGGATCGAACTCGGCGCGCGCGATCTCGAAGCCGGCGTCGCGACGCTCGTTCGTCGCGATCGCGCATTCAAAGAAGACGGTCAGAAGCGCACCGTCGCGCTGGATGCGATCGTGGCGGCGATTCCGGCTGCGCTCGAGGAAATCCAAGCGTCGCTCTTCGCTCAAGCCAAGGCCTACCTGGAATCGCATACGGTCGCGGCGAGCGACCGCGCGGAGTTCTTCCGCTTACTGGAAGAACGCGCCGGGATGATCGACATCGCGTGGTGCGAACGGCCCGCCTGCGAGGCGGCCGTCAAGGAAGCCTCCAGCGCAACCTCGCGGAATCTCCGCCGACCCGCCCGCAGCGCCACCTGCGTCGCGTGCGGGGAACCGGCAACGGCCCAGGCCTACTTTGCGCAAAGTTATTAGCGCCGCCGTCGCCGTCGCGGCGATCCTCGGAACCTTCGGAATTGCGCTCGCTGCGCCGGCGGATTACCGGGCGCAAGGGCGTTCGAGCGGCGGCGACCGGGCCACGGCGCTGCGCGTCGCACACGCACTCTTGGCCCGGCCGCTCGATTTGCAACTGACGCGCGTGCGCTGCGAACGCGCCGGGAACGACGCTTTTTGCGGCTTGACGCTCTCGGGCGTGAAGTTTCACCGGCGCGTGGATATGACGGCGTTTCGCGCTGAGGTGGGCGCGCTGGTGCGGGGTGCGTTTGCCGTCGACCCGGCGATTGCAGAGGTCGATCTGTGGGTGACCGTGCCGCTCGATGCCGGGAAGGGCGCGATCGTGAGCGGCGACTTCGCGCAACCCTCGTCGGCCACGGTCTTCGCGACGACGGTGCCGCGCGCGCTCGCCGCGCAAGCCGGTGTGGGCGCGAACGTGTTCTGGGATGCGAAGTTCCACACCGAACTCGCGCACGGGTCGAACGGATGATCCGCGAGAGCGTGCTCCCGGGCGGCGTTCGCCTCTTGACCGAGCTGATGCCGCACGTGCGCTCGGCGACCCTGGGCATCTTTGCCGAGGTGGGATCCTCGGAAGAACCGGCCGAGCGGCGCGGGATCTCGCACTTGCTCGAGCACATGCTCTTCAAGGGCACGGCCCGGCGCAGCGCCCGGCGGATCGCCGAAGAGATGGATGCGGTCGGCGGAAACCTGAATGCCGCGACCGACAAAGAGCTGACCGTCTTCTACGCGCACGTCATGGACAAGCATCTGCCGGTCGCCGTCGACGTCCTCTCCGATATGTTCTTGCACTCGCTGCTCGACGCCGACGAACTACGCAAAGAACGAGACGTCGTACTCGAAGAGATCAAGATGTACGACGACTCGCCCGACGACGTCATCAACGATGCGTTCGCACGCACGCTCTGGCAGGGTGCGAACCTGGGCGATCCGACGATCGGTTTTGCGCACACCGTCACCGCGATCGATCGCGACGCGCTCGCCGCCTGGCATCGCGAGCGCTATGCGCCGGGCACGGTGCTGATCGCGGCGGCCGGCAACCTCGATCACGACGACCTTGCGGCGCGCCTCGGTGCGGCGTTCGGCGGTTTCAGCGGGAGCGCCGTCGCGCCTACGCCCGAGCAGCCCGTCTTTCACGCTGCGGTGAACGTCACGCACGACGATACGGAGCAGGCGTACGTGATGCTCGGGATGCCCGGGCTTTCGATGCGCGACGAACGGCGCTATACGCTCTCCGTGCTCGACACGATCCTCGGCGGCGGGATGTCGAGCCGGCTCTTTCAGGAAGTGCGCGAAGAACGCGGCCTGGCCTATGAAGTATCCTCCTTTCAGCAGGCCTATCGCAGCGCGGGCCTGTTCGGCGTCAGCGCGGGGACGTCGCCCGAGCGCGTTCAGGAATGCATCGATGTGATCGTCGATCAGATCGACCGCCTGGTCGACGGCGGCGTGACCGATGAGGAAGTGGCCCGCGCACGCGAGCACCTCAAGGGCAACATGACGCTCGCGCTCGAGAGCACGTCGAGCCGCATGTCGCGCTTGGCGCGCAACGCGATCGTGCACGGTCGCCAGATCTCGGCCGAGGAGGTCGAGGACCGCTTCGACGCGGTCGACACCGCCGCGGTGAACGAACTTGCGCGCGAACTCTTCGCGGCCGAGCGCGGTTTGTGCGTGCTCGGTCCGCTCGACCCCGACGCCGTCCGTCTGCGCCGCCCTAACGCGGTGTGAACGTGACCGACATCGCCTTTTGGTCGTGGCAATTTATCGGCGCGTTGATCCTCAACGGGGTCATCCAGGTGGCAGCGGTCGGCGCGTTTGCGGCGCGCATCGCCGGTGTGACGACAAAGCGCATCGCGCTTTCGATTTCGCTCTTCTCCCTTGTTGCATTTGCAAGCCGCCTTGCGAACATGTTCTATGCGCCGTTGCTCGGAACGATTTCGGATCGTACGGGAGCCCTCGTTTCCAAAGCGATCGCAGCCGGCTCGGCAGCCCTCGCCGCGCCGCAACTCGCGCAGTTCGACCTTCAGTTGCGGCTCATCGTCCTGGCCGGCACGCTCGGAGCAATCATCGGCGCGCTGCTCTTGCCCATGTTTGAGTTTATGTTCGTGCGCGGCATCGATTCGTACCAACGGACCGACTCGGTGCCGAAGTCGCTCTTTCGTCTCTTCAGGCCGAGCGTGCTCGGCGCGATCGCGCGCTCGTTCCGCTTCCCGCGCCCGGCTCACTGGCCGCAGTACAAGCTCAGTAGCGTACCGGTGAAGCTTCTGTTTTGGAATACGGTGCTGCAATCCGTCTACGCGATCGGCGTCGTCGCAGCCGTATACGCCAGCGTCCGAGACCCGCTGCTCGCGCGCACGGCATACTCGCTCTCCGGCATCGTCAACGGCATCGGGACGTTCGCGTTCACGCTTTTCGTCGATCCGACGGCTGCCGGAATCGTCGACTCAGCGGTACACGGCAAGCGTACCGTCGAAGATGTCCGCTCGATGGTGTTCTGGCTAACGGTAACGATGGTTTTCGGCACGCTGCTTTCGCAGGTGTTCCTCTATCCCGCGACGCTCCTGATCGACTTTACCGCGCGGCTCGTTCACCGATGATAGGGAGGTTCGTCGTGCGCCGTTTTGCCTTGGCCGTTTTCGCATCGATGCTGCTCGCCACGACCGGCTGCGCCGCGAGCATTTCGCAGTGGATCGTGCAGACGCGCAATCATCAGGGCGACGTCGCGCTCGAACACGGAAATTCGGCCGACGCATCGGTCGCGTTTCAGCTGGCTCTACGCGTCGATCCCGCCAATGCGCATGCGCGAGCGGGCCTGGTCCGGGTGCAGGCGCGCATCGCGCAGGTCCTCTTCACCGCATCGCGGTTCGACGACGCGGTCAAGGCGCTCGACGTTGCGAACCGGTATGCGCCGGGCGACGAGCGCGTCGAGGCGTTGCGTTCGCAGATCGAGCAGGCCGAGATCAAACGCGACATCGTGGTGTCGAACTACCCGTCGTATCGCGAGACCGGTGCCGGCTTGCGGCGCTCGTTTATCCAACTGCGCGCGCAGGCGGCGGAAATTGCCACGACGCTGCACCGTTTCGACTACACCTACGACAGTAGCGAACTCTCGCAGGCCATTCGGCAAAGTTACGAACTCGATTCGCAAGTCACGCGCTTGACCGACCGCCTCATCCAGTACCGGCAACTCGTCGATTCGGGCGTCCCCGAGACCGGCGACACCGAGATCGCGCCCCCGGCCTCCCTGTTGCCGCTGCCGTAAACGCCTCGTTAGTACCGTCGCGCTTGGGGAACAAGAGGATATGCGCGGCCGCTTCGAGTTCACGTTTCACACCATCGCCGAGGCGGATGCCCTTACCGGTGACGTGGACTCCAGCCTAGCGCTCCTCGGCTCACAAGGATGGGAGATTCGCGGCGTGGCTGCGCTGAGCAACGGCGGTCTCAGCGTCGCGCTCCAGCGCCCCTACGCTGACGAGACGTCGCTCCCCGACGCGCCGGCACTCTCTGCGCGCTTGGCCGAACCGTTAACCGCGCCCAGCATCGAACAATTCGAGCGCGAACCGTCGGCATAGCCGCCGAGAACCGGCGCCAGCGCCGCCAGGTGCGCCGTGAGACGATAGCGCTCCGCTTGCTGCCGGGCGTGCGCGGATGCGATCGGCCAAGTGCGCGGATCCACGATCTCGAGGATCGCCCGCGCGAGTGCCCGTTCGTCGCCGCGCGGCACGGCGATCCCGGCGTGGCCGATCCACTCACCGATGCCGCCGACATCGTAGGCGACGGCTGGACGTCCGCGTGCCTGCGCTTCGCTTCCAACGAGACCGAACGGTTCCGGCCACAACGACGGCACGGCAATCGCCGTGGAGCGGTCGATGGCGTCGCGCAACGCCGGCGGCGCGAGCCAGCCGGCCCAACGGACGTCGACGCGCCGGGCACGCGCGAGTTCGCGCGCGCGGCGTTCCTCGTCTTCGCCGCGACCGGCGACGATCAAGGCCGGTCGACGCCGGCGGTTGATGTGCGCGAGGGCGCGAATGAGCGAACACAGACCCTTCTGGGGTTCGAGCCGGCCGGCGAAGAGAATTGTCGCGCGTTGGGGCATCGCGGCCGGTCGCGCGCAAAAGGCGTCTTCCGGCAGCGGCGGCGGGGTGACGTGGATACGTTCTTTCGCGATGCCGTTGCGCGCGACGGTGGCGCGCATGTGCGCGGTCGACACGAGCACGGCGTCGGCGCCGGCGACGGCGTCGCGTAGGGCAAGGCGCTCGGACAGGCGCGTGAGCGATGTTGGGTGCGCACCGTGCATGCAGCCGCGCACGACGGCGTTAAGCGCGCAACGCGACCCCATGGGATGCGAGCAGATGCCGGAAAACTGTGGAAACACGCGGTCGCCGTTGGGACAGAACATCCGGTGATCGTGAATGCGGACAACCCAACGTCGCGCGCTCGCGCGAACGGCCGCGAGGACGTTGCGGTCGAATACGCCGGCCGTGACGACCGTATCGGCGTGCATCGAATCGAGCACCGAGCGCACGCGCTCCCCCGCAGACCAGACCGGTTGCTCGCCCTCAGCGGCCCAGCGAATTTCGCTCGCGGGCGCTCCAAAAAAATTCTCCGCGACGACGGAGCGTGCCATGAGCCGGATGCTCGTGCCGCGTGCGAGCAACGCGGGGATGACGGTAGCCCAATAGCGTTCGGCACCCCCGGTGTCGTCAACGCGATCGCAGAGGATGGCGATGGGACGGTCCACCGCTTATCCATAGCGCAAGTGGCCGCCGCGCGTCATGGGAAAGAACTTAGGCGCACATGGCAATTGGCTGAGAACTACGTTGCCGGTACGGTGGGAGCTGTACTCGGCGATGCTGATGGCACTTGCGGCAAGAGATGCTCGCGTTCGCGCCGCCGGAAATCTTGCCAGCGCGTTTCCGCGCCGGGCAGTACTTTCGCGATATCCGTCTGGTAGACGGGCCATTTCGCGTTTGGATCGAGCAACGGAAAGCGTTCGAGCCAGTGGGCGAGTTCGACGTTGCGCGCGAGACGTTTGGGCTCGACGGCGATGAAGTAGCGCGCGCCTTTGCGGATCGCGCTCTGCTCGTCGAACGGCGTCCACAGGTAGGGGTCTTCCATCCACCCCTTGCGGCGAATGTAGTACATCAGCGAGGGGTCGTAGTGGCCGATCACGATCAGCGCGCCCGGATCGAGCGTTTTGTCGAGTGCGATCGAGCGCGTGTAGACGTTCGCGCTCCAGACGTAATACGGAGCGATCTCGCGGCGGCCGGCGTAGAGCGCGATCAGCCATAAGACGGCGAGCCCGGCCAGCGCGCCGCGGCGGGCGTTCGGCGTCGTGCCGAAGCGCTCGAGCGCGCGCGCGATCAAGTTACCGCCCACGAGCGCGCCCAGCGGCAGCAACGGGTAGAGGTAGTAGTCGACGCGCTCGACGGTCACGACGATGTAGGTGTAGATGAGCCCGCCGGCGAGCCAACCCCACAAGACGGCATCGGCCTTCGAGCGCAGACGAATGCAAAACCCGGCGACCAGAAGCACGATCCCGGCTGGGCCGAGCATCGTGGTTGCCAGCATCCGTAGCGCTTTCACGAAGTCGATCGCTTTGCGCTCGAACCCGTGCAGTGAGGTGAACGCGCCGGCGAACGACGGGATGATGTGCAGGCGCATGATGCCGCTGGCCCAGTGCCACTCTGCGTGTGCGGCGACGAACGGCCCGTAGACCGCCAGCGGAACGAGCGATGCCAGCAGCGCGACGACGGCTTGCCGGCGGAAGTGTCCGGCCAGCAGCGCCGCAGCGGGAATCAGCGCCAGCAGTGCGACTTGTTTAGCGAGAAAGGCGAGCGCTAACAGCAGGACCGCGAGCAGGCCGCCGCGCCACGTCCGCGCGTCATCGTCGACGATCCAGCGCGACCACGCGTAGAGCGCCGCGACGAGGAAGAAGACCATCGCACCGTCGGGCTGGAACGTGCGCGAATAGTAGATGCTGCCCGGGTAGATCGCGTAGAGCGCCATCGCGGCGATGCCGGCCACCGGGTTGGCGAAGAGCCAGCGCGCAAAAAATCCGACGACGCCGATCGTCCCGACGCCGAACGCGATCGCGATCAGCCGTCCGAACACTTCGTGCACGCCGAAGATCTTGTAGCCGATCGCCGCGAGGAACGGGACGATCTGCAATTCCAACTCGACGTAATTCGGCGGCGCGCCGTTGTATTCGGTCTGCGGGTAGAGAATGTTGAAATTCAACTGCGCGAAGTTGCGCGCGATGGCACCGGTATCGCCTTGACGCCAACCCGGATGGTCGAGTAGCGGGTTATGGAGGCCCTTGAGACGCAACAGCAGTCCGATGAGGCCGAACGCCGCGACGCTCAACCACCACCAGCGCCGCTCGCTCAGCCGGCTGAGCGAAACGTCCAATATTTGTTGACGAAGAAGTTGACGACGATGGCGGAGAGCGTCGAGAGGAACCACGTCTTGTGCCCGTGCCCGAACCACGGCGCGATCGCGGCCGACACGATCAAGCCGACGATGAGCGCCAGCACCGAGACCGTCATGAACGAGAGCCCTTCGCGTCCGACGTGCCCGGTCGAGCGGAACGTCCAGGCGCGATTGAGGAAGTAGTTCGAGACGCCGCCGGTGAGAAACGCAATCGAGTAGATCAGGTTATAGGGACCGGTCGCCGCGTGGTTGGGCACGACGCGTTGCAGCAACGTGAAAACGACGAGGTTCACGACGAAGCCCGACGCGCCGACCACGGCGAACTTCAAGAACTGGCGCACGCCGCGCCGTTGCGTGAGGCGCCCGACGAATGTGGTCTCGCTCAAGCGACCCAATACCAATCGGCAAACAGCACGGTGAACAATCCGAGTAGCGGCAGCGAGAACGCCACGATGATGTTATGAACGGTCGGCTTCGCCCCCCACAGACCGAAGAGCGCGAACATCGGAAAGAGCACCAGCGCGAAACGCGGCATGCTCATCAGGCTCGAAGTCGAGAGCGGCACCAGAATCGAGACCGCCATGTAGGCGATGTACGACGCGCGCAGACGCCGGAAACCGATCACGAGCACGCCCAGCATGAGCACGGTGAACGTCACTTCCAGCAACTGATTGGCGACCGTTTGCGGTGCGTAGTTGCCCGTAATCATGCGCAGCGAGTGCTCGAAGCTGACCCACGGGGGAGCCAGATAGCGGTCCCAGTGTGCTTGCACGTGCGAGAAGTACAGCGGATCGCCGCGCAGCACCCACAGGTAGGCCATGTAGGAGGCGAGGCCGAGCGGCATCAATGCGATGCCGATCAGCGGCTTGAGCACCGTATCGACCGGCCACTTGTACCAATCGCCTCGCGACTCATAGAGCGCGATGGCCCACTCGATGACGAACGGGACGATCAACAGCACGCCCTCGACGCGCGTCAACGCGGCCAGAAAACCGAAGACGCCGGCGAGCACCCAGCGCCGTTCGCGGATGTAGTAGAACGACGCGACCGACAAGCACAAGAACAGCGACTCGGTGTAGACGGCCGAGAAGAAGATCGCCGTTGGAAAGATCGACACGTAGAAGATCGAGCGGTGCGCGACCTGCCGGTTGAACTCGTGTTCGACCAGCTTGTAGAGATAGAGCAACGCGAAGAAACTCGCCGCGTTCGAGACGAACAATCCGGCCAGCAAGTGATTGCCGGTCAGTAATCCGCCGAACCAAATGAGCAGCGGATAGAGCGGGAAAAATGCCGGTTCGGTTCCGGAATAGCCCGCCGTCGCGATGCCGATGTAGTGTTCGGCATCCCAGCGTCCCCAGACGGCGAGCAACGGGTTCTCGGAGGCGGCGAAGTGCACGCCGGCGCGTTGTCCCACGATCACCGCCGCGAGTTCCGCGATGATGATGATCGGCACGCGCGTGACGACGAACGTGACCAGCACGTCGCGCACGGTCGCGTTGAAGCGCGCCGCTACGAGCAGTTTCGCGGCGCAAAAGAGCGTCAGTGCCAGCGCGACCGCCCGCCCTTGCGTGCTCACTCCGCCGGGCGACGCGAGGATCAGCCACAGCAAGACGAGCCCCGACCACGACGGGACGTCCCAGCGGAGCGCGGCGGCGTACGAGATGTCGGTCCGGTATGCGAAGTAGCGCGCGTAGGCATCCCAGAGACCGAATGCGATCAGCGGGCCGATGACCAGCGCGAGCAGGAGGCTCGCCTCGAGGAGCAGCGGGTGGTGCGGACCGTGCGTGAGATACGAATACCAGGTGAAGAAGCCGCCGGTCACGCCGGCGAACGCTACCGTAAGCACCGCCGGCCATCCGGCCGCCTCGACGAGTTGGTTCCGCCGGGAACGCGCAGCGTTTCCCACATACGCGAGATTCACGGGCAATCGTCTTAGCGCGCCCTCGATGCCCCGCCTGCATGAGGAGGCTCGGCGGACGGGTAAGAGGCCGGGATGCAATCGCAAACCGTTCGTACGCCGGTCGATACGCTGGACTTCGTCAAGGTCACGGAGGCTGCTGCCCTAGCCGCTTCGCGATGGATGGGTCGCGGCGAACGCGACATTGCAGATGGCGCCGCCGTCGAGGCGATGCGCGAGACGCTCAACCAGATGGAAATCGACGGCCGCATCGTGATCGGCGAGGGCGAACGCGACGAAGCGCCGATGCTCTTCATCGGTGAGGAACTCGGACGCGGCGGGTTCGCCGTCGACATTGCAGTCGATCCGGTCGAGGGCACCAACCTCGTCGCCAACGGCTTGCCGAACGCGATCGCCGTCATGGCGCTCTCCGAACGCGGCGGATTATTGCACGCGCCCGACTCCTACATGCAGAAACTTGCCGTCGGGCCCAAGGCTGCGCCGTACGTCCACATCGATGCGCCGGTCGCCGAGAACCTCGAAGCGGTCGCCAACGCCCTCGAGCGTCCGATCAACGACGTCACGGTGGTCATCCTCGATCGGCCTCGTCACGCCGATCTGATCGCGGCCGTGCGGGCCGCCGGCGCGCGGATCAAGCTCATCTCCGACGGCGACGTCGATGCTGCGATCGCGACCGCCGTCGACGGCACCGGGATCCACGTTTCTATGGGTATCGGCGGGGCGCCTGAAGGCGTGCTCGCCGCCGCGGCCCTCAAATGCCTGGGCGGCGGCTTTATGGGGCGGCTCAAGCCCCGCAGTGCCGAGGAGGCCGAGCGCGCCAAGGCGATGGGCTTCGGCGACCTGGAGCGCGTGCTAACGATGGACGACCTGTGCAAGGGCGAGAGCATCGTGTTCGTGGCAACCGGCGTCACCGACGGCGACCTCGTGCGCGGCGTGCGCTTTATGGGCAATCAGGCCCGCACGCATTCGATCCTGATCGAAGGCACGACCGGAACCGTCCGGTTCATCGAGAGTGTCCATCGGCTTGGGGCGAAACCGCACCGCCGTTCGTGAGCGGGCCGGTCCCAAGGGAATAACGTGAATCTGCAGTTCGATCTCGTCGTCGTCGGAGCGGGCTCCGGCGGCTACGCCGCGGCTCGTACCGCCCGGGATTTGGGGGCGACGGTGGCTATGGTCGACCGCGGACCGCTGGGCGGGCTCTGCATCCTGCGCGGTTGCATGCCGTCCAAGACGCTGATCGCGACCGGCGACATGGCCCACGAGATTCGGCACGCGCACGAACTGGGCGTCCATTCAAGCGAGCCGTCGGTCGACTTTACGGCGGTGATGGCGCGCAAGCGCGCGATCATTCAAGGCTTCACCGACTACCGGGTTGCCGGCATCGAGACGTTCCCGGTCTTCCACGGCGAGGCGTCGTTCGAGTCGCCGCACAGGTTGCGCGTCGGCGCTGACGTGCTCGAAGGCAAGGCGTTCGTCGTCGCCACCGGCAGCACGATCGTGCCGCCGATGTTTCCGGGCTTAGTTGAGACCGGCTACATCGAGAGCGACGACGCGCTCGAGCTTGAGGCGCCGCCGGAATCGCTCGTCATCCTGGGCGGTGGCTACGTCGGCAGCGAGCTCGGGCAGTTTTACGCGCGCATCGGTGTGCCGACCACGATCGTCATCCGCAGTAACCAGTTGCTCACCGATGAGGATACCGACGTCGGCGAGGGTCTGACGGAGTACTTCCGCGAGGAAGGCATCGCGGTCACGACCGGTGCGCGCGTTTCACGAATCAGCCGCGGCGACGATGGCCGGAAAGTCGTGCACTACGCGCAAGACGGCGTCGAGAAAACCATCTCCGCCCACGAGATCTTCTACGCACTCGGACGCGTTCCGACCGTGGCAGGCTTGAATCTCGAGGCCGCCGGCGTGAAGTATCATGCGATCACCGGCATCGTGATCGACGACACGATGCGCACGTCGCAAGCGCACATTTTCGCAGTCGGCGACGTCACGGGCCAGTTTGCGCTCGTGCACGTCGCCATCCAGCAAGGCGAACTCGCGGCGCGCAACGCCGTGCACGGCGGCAAAGAACACGTCGATTATAGCTTGTCCAAGACGCATACCGTCTTCACCGATCCGCAAGTGGCCATCGTCGGTGAGACGGAGAAGCAGCTGCAGCGCGCCGGAACGCCGTATATCGTCGCAAGCTACCCGTTCAACGATCACGGCAAAGCGATTTCGATTGGTAAGACCAAGGGTTTCGTGAAGATGATGGCCGACCCGAACGACGGCCGCATTCTCGGTGCCGCGATCCTCGGTCCGAACGGCTCCGACCTCATTCACGAGATGATCGTGGCCCTCTATTATCGCTCGACCGTGTTCGATTTCGTGAAGATCCCGCATCTGCATCCGACGCTGGCTGAGATTTGGACCTATCCCGCCGAGGAGCTGGTGGAGAAGATCGTCGCGGAGCGGCCGCTCGCGGTCGCGCGATGACCTTCGACGTCGCCCTCGTTCAGTTCAAGCCGCGCAAAAGCGATGTGGCCGGCAATCTCGCGACGCTGCGCGGCGTTTTCGCGCAGTTGATCGCGGGACCGGCCGCGCCCCCGCACCTCATCGTACTACCCGAGGCGGCGCTGACGGGCTACTTCCTCGAGGGCGGCGTGTACGAACTCTCGTTTTCCGCGCCTGATTTCGCCGCGAAACTCGATGCGGAATGGCGCGCGGCCGGCGGTACCGCTGCGATCGACATCGTCTGCGGGTTCTACGAGAACCGCGACGGCGCGTACCATAATAGCGCGCTCTACGCGACGATCGGCGGCGCGGTGGCGCGCGTCGTGCACGTGCACCGTAAGATGTTCTTGCCGACCTACGGCGTCTTCGATGAGGAACGTTTCCTCTCGCGCGGCCGGCACCTGGGCGTCTTCCCGACGGCGTTCGGAACGGCTGCGATCCTCATTTGCGAGGATGCCTGGCATTCGATCATGCCGACGATCGCGGCGCTCAAGGGCGCGCGCCTAATCATCATTCCAAGTGCGTCCCCCGGGCGCGGGCTCGCCGGTGCCGGAATGCTCGAGAGCGTCGAGCGCTGGCGGGCGACGGCGACCTTGATGGCGAGCGAGCACGGCGTATACGTGCTCTACGCCGGGCTGACGGGCTTCGAAGGCGGCAAGGGAATGTCGGGCGGCTCGTGCATCGTTTCGCCGCGCGGTGAGGTCCTCGAATCGCTCGACGAGCTGACGGTCGCGATCCTGCGCGCACCGCTCGACGGCGATGAGGTCGACTTGGCGCGGGCGACGTTACCGCTGCTCGGCGATCTTTCGGCCGTGTTGCCGGATCTCTGGTATGACGAGGGCCTGCCGCTCCCGCGCAACGTGGTGACCGATGCTGCCGGTCGTTGAAGCGCCGCTGCATCGCATCGATGCGTCGCTGGCGATCGACGCGCCGCTCACCGAACGGTGGCTGGTCGCGTTCCTGCGCGATGAACTGATCGAGCGCCGGCGCATCACGCAGGCCGTCCTCGGCTTGAGCGGCGGTATCGATTCGGCCGTGGTGGCGTACCTCTGCGCGCGCGCGCTGGGTCCTGAGAACGTGCACGCGATCCGGATGCCGTATCGCAGCTCGAGCGCCGATTCGCTGCTCGACGCGCAACGCGTCGTCGACGCGCTCGGGATCAACGTCGAGACGATCGAGATCACCGCACCGGTTGAGGCCTATCTGCGCGCGGCCGGCGATCCCGATCCGCGCCGGCGCGGCAACGTGATGGCGCGGATGCGCATGCTCGTGCTCTTCGATCAATCGGCGCGTCTGAACGCGTTGCCGATCGGCACCGGCAACAAGACGGAGCGGCTGATGGGCTACTTTACCTGGCACGCCGACGATACGCCCCCGGTCAACCCGATCGGGGATCTCTACAAGACGCAGGTGTGGGCGCTCGCGCGGCATCTCGGCGTTCCGGTGCAGTTGATCGACAAGCCGCCGAGTGCGGACCTCGAAGCGAACCAGACCGACGAGACCGATCTCGGCGTCACGTATCTTACCGCGGATCGCATTCTCGCGCAGATTCTCTCCGGGTATCGCGACGCGCAGATCGCGGCGGTCGGGTTCGATCCGCGCGAAATTGCGATCGTGCGCAAACGCGTCGAAGGAACGCACTGGAAGCGCCATCTGCCGACGACGGCGCTCGTATCGGGGACCGCGATTAACGAATTCTACCTGCGACCCGTCGACTACTGAGCCGGTGAAGCTCGCGCCCGAGGTGCTGCCGCCGGCGTTCTATCCGGTCGGCCTCAATCTCGCCGGCCGGCGCTGCGTCGTGATCGGCGCGCCCGATGACACGGAAGCGATGGAGAAGGCCCGCGACCTGCGCGAGGCCGGCGCGGACGTCACGTGGCTGCACGACGCGACGGCCGTGAGCGAAGGGGACGTGGCCGGCGCGTTTTTTGTGATCTCGACGCCGCAAGATGCGCGTTTGTCGGCGCGGCTGCGCGAACTCGCCGACCGGCACCGGTTCCTCTTGTGCACGATCGATCAGCCGGCGCACGGCTTCGTCGCGATGCAGGCACTGGTGAAGTCCGGCGCGGCGCGCATCGGCATCTCAACGGGCGGCATCTCCCCGCGCGTCGGCGGAATTCTGCGGGCCGGACTGCAGGCCGCGCTCGACTCGACGTTCGCGCGGTTTCTGGCGTGCTTAGCGCATCAGCGCCGGCTCAACCGGGCGCGCAACGCGGACGATCCGGCGGCTCGCCGTGAGACGATGATGTCCGCTGCCGATGGTTTTGAGGTTCGCGTGCACGTCGAGTATCCCGGCTGGTTTCTCGACGAACTTGCCGCTGCGCGCCCGCGCATCGTCGAGTCCGAGGACGGCCGCTGATGGCCTCGGTCGAGATCGTCACCATCGGCACCGAGATTCTGCTCGGACAGTTGCTCGACACGAATTCGGTCCACATCGCGCGCGCGCTGGCGGACCACGGACTCGATGTGTATGCCAAACACTCGGTGGGCGATAACACGGAGCGGCTGGCGGTGATGCTCAGCGACGCGCTCGAGCGCGCCGACGGCGTCGTCACGACCGGCGGCCTGGGGCCGACCGTCGACGATCTCACCAAGGACGCGGTCGCGACCGCCGTGGGCGACACGTTGACGTTGCACGAACCGTCGCTGCGCGCGCTCGAGGAACGCTTCGTCAAGTTCAACCGGCCGATGACCGAAAACAACCGCCGGCAAGCGATCCTCCCTTCGCGCGCGCACGTGATGCCGAATCCGAACGGCACGGCGCCGGGCTTCATCGCGCTGCGCCCCGACGGCAAGTTCGTGGCCTGCATGCCGGGCGTTCCGCGCGAGATGAAACCGATGCTCGCCGATGCGCTGATTCCCTGGCTCGTCGAACGCTTCACCCTGCGAAGCGCGATCTACACGAAAACATTGCACACCATCGGCATCGGCGAGTCCGAACTCGACCGGCGCGTCGAAGACCTCTTCCGCGCGCTCGAAAACCCGAAGATCGCAATGCTCGCGCACGGCGGCCGCGTCGATGTCAAGATCATGGCCAAAGCCGAGAGCCAAAGCGCGGCCGACGCAATGATTGCCCCCGTAGCGCAGCAACTGCGCGAACGGATCGGCGCCGGTTACTACGGCGACGACGAAACCAGCGCCGGCGGCGCAATCATCGGCGAGTTGGTCCGGCGCGGGCGTACGCTCGGAGTGGCAGAATCTGTAACCGGCGGCGCCGTCGCGGATAGCATCGTCGCGGTCGCCGGCGCCTCACGTGCCTTCCTCGGCGGCATCGTCGCCTACGACAACGCGGTGAAGCAATCGTTGCTCGGCGTGCGCCCCGAGACGCTCGCGCAGTTCGGTGCCGTCAGCGCGGAGACGGCCCTCGAAATGGCGCGCGGCGCACGCGCGGCCCTCAACGTCGACTTCGCATTAGCGACGACCGGCATCGCCGGGCCCGATGGCGGCAGTACGGAAAAGCCGGTCGGGCTCGTATGGTTCGCCCTCGTCGACGACGCCGGCGAAGTCACGACGCAGCGCAGCACGTTCCCCGGTCAACGCGCGGACATCCGCGACCGCGCAGCGATGACCGCTCTGAGCCTCATTTGGCGGCGCTTAGAGCGCGGATAAACAGCCCGGCGTTACGCCTCGTAGCCGATTGCCGCTAGAACGCGTTGGACGGCGAGGCCGTCGGCGAACGTCGGACAGGTGCCGCCGCCGGTGGCGATGCGTTCGGCGAAATCGTCGAGCAGGGCCATGAAGTGCGGGATGCTGTAAAACACGTTCGCGTACTTCGCGTATTTTAGCGGCTTGAGTTCGTATTCGCTCGATTCGTCGCCGTCGACCACGAACAGGTTGAGTTCGGTGAGCGCGGCCCCGCTGGCGACGGCGGTGCGGTCTTCGGCGTGGACGGCGATCGTCGATTGGTCGATCGACATCGTGCCGTCGACCGTCATGCGGGCTGCAATGCCAGCGCCCAGATCGGCGAGGGCGTAGCACCCGTCGGAGACGTTGCTCGGGTAGGTCTTGCCGTCGGGTGCGCTGCGCGTCGGGTTCGCGGTGCGGAGAAAACCGCATGCGGACTGGACGGGACGGCCGGCGAGCCAGAGCGCGAGGTCGATGATGTGCGGCATGAAGGCATTCGCGAGCCCGCCGCCCTTGGTCTTGTCGTACCACCACGATGATGGGGGCCGCGCGTTCTCGGCGCGCATCTCGGTGCCGAAACGGCTGACTTCAATCTGACGCAGCTTGGGCATATGATCGTTGACGATCAGCTCTTTGAGGGCTTGGAGCGCCGATCCGTAGCGATACTCGAAGGCGATCGCGTTGGCCACGCCGGCGCGTTCGGCGGCGGCGGTCATCTCCTCGGCATCGGCGAGGCGAATGCCGACCGGCTTTTCGCACAGCACGTGTTTTCCGGCCGCAACCGCGGTCAGCACCGCGCGCTGATGCTCGAACGGCGGCGAGGCGATCGAGATGACGTCGATCTCCGAGCCCATGGCCGCAAGCATCGCCTCGAGCGAGACGAACGCGTGCGGGATCTTGCGTTCGCCGGCAACCTTCTGCGCGTTGTTCGGCGAGGCGATCGCGACCGGTTCGAATTGCGGGTGCAGCGTATATGCGGGCGCGTGCACTCTGCCGCCGAAGCCGCTGCCGACGATACCGACACGATAGGTCATGGAGTCTCCTCGATAGTTTGGTCGAGCAGCGCGATCGCGCGCTCGAGTTGATCGTCTGCGATGTTCAAGGGTGGGGCCAGCGTGATCGATGTGCCCTCGACGCCGGACTGCAGCAGGATGAGCCCGCGCTGCAAGCCTGCGCGCACGACACGGTTGGCTACGCCCGCATCGGTGAACTCGATCGCCCAGAGCATTCCGATCCCGCGGACGTCGGTGACGGTTGCGTGCCGGCGCAGCGGCGCGAGGCGTTCGCGTAGCCACGGGTCGCGCCGCGCCACGCCCGCGACGATCGCGCCGCGCTCGAATTCATCGAGCACGGCCAGGGCCGCGGCGCAGGCCAGCGGATTGCCCAAGAATGTCGCCGTGTGCAGGGCTTCGCCCGCGCTGCGCGGCCAGGCGTCGATGACGGCCGGCCGCCCGATTGCGGCCGAAAAGGGAACGCCTCCGGCGATGGCCTTGCCGATGCAGAGGATGTCGGGCACGACGTCCTCGCGTTCGCAAGCGAACATCGTTCCGGTGCGTCCGTAACCGGTGTAGATCTCATCGAGGATCATCACGCAGCGGAACTCATCGCACAGCGCGCGGATACCGCGTAGGAAACCGGCGGGCGGCACGATGACGCCGCCGCGGCCCTGGATGGGCTCGAGCACGACCGCGCCGATCTGCGCGTCGCCGGCGAGCACGGCGCGCGCCGTTGCGAGCGCGACATCGAGTCCGTCCCGCGCGCCGGGAAACGGGATGAACGTCGCGCGGTCGTCGACGAGCGGTGCGAACGGTTCGCGAAAACGCGCGATCCCGCCGACCGGTAACGCGCCCAGCGACAGGCCGTGGTAGGCGCCTTCGTAGGAGAGGACGCGCGGCCGGCCCGTTGCGAGGTACGCCGTCTTCAACGCGAACTCGATCGCGTCGGCGCCGTTCGATCCGAAGTAGGTCTTCGAACAATCGCCCGGTGCAATGGCCGCGAGACGCGCCAGCAGCGCTGCCTTCACGTCGGTCGGGTGCACGTCGCCCATCCCGTGCACTAGCCGTTGGGCTTGCGCCGCGATCGCGGCCGTGACGGCGCCGTTGGTGTGACCGAGTGCGGCGACGCTGAACGCGCCCGTCAGGTCGATGTAACGATTACCGTCGGCGTCGGTGACGAGCGCGCCGTGCGCCGACGTCCAAGCGATGGGGTAATCGTCGGCGATATAGGTGACGCCGGGCGCTTCGTATTGCGCGATCAGCGCATTCAGTTCGCGCGAGCGGGGTCCGGGGACCGGTCCGGCGACGTGTTCGAAACGCTCGTTCACGCGCGGTCGACCCAGCGGATGAAGTCGGCGATGCGCGCGCGTCCGCCGTGATGACCGGCCAACGGAGGATCCTGCATGTGCCCGAACGGCGCGATGCGCACGCCGCCCAGCGCCACCGCGAGCTCGCGCGCATCGTCGACCGAAGCGACGCCCAGCGCCTGCAACGGGAGCGCGTGGCGGCCGACGTACGCCGCGGCGCCGGCAACGCCGTCGACAAAGACGATCGGAATCACGCCGCCGCCGAACGGCGGCAGGTCGTCAGCGGGCGGATCGGCGACGATCGTCCACGTTCCGTCGGGCGCGCGCAGCACGCGGCCGGTACCGTTGGCGGAACGGAACGCTGCCGCGGCCGCGTACGCGCCCACGCGTGCGGCGCGGGCCGGCTTGCGCGGCCCGGCCGGAAATTCAACGGCATTCGCCGCGCACGCAGCGGCCAGGGTGTCGACGAAACGCTCGTGCGCGCCGTCGGAGGTGCGTTCGACGAACAGAAGATGCAGCGAGAGGCAGCCGTCGCCATCGTAGAGCAAGGCGTCGCGCGCTACGCCGGCGGCGAGTGCAACGGTATCGCCGGCAAGTGCCGCTGCCGTGAGGTAGCCGGCGCTGGCGCGATGGCCGAACGGGATAAACGTCGCATCGGGAGCGCAGCGCGCGCGAATCGAACGTAAGGCCTCGTTACCGCCGAACGCCACGACGACGTCGGCGTCGCCGAGCGTTTGCACCTCGATGTCATCGTCGCCGCCGCTCCAGGCGCGTACGTCGGTTGCCGCGCGTAATTCCGGCCGTTCTTCGCCGAGCGTTTCAACGAAGGCCGCAACGAGCGCGTCGGTCCGGTCCTTCACGGTGACGGCGCACTTTGCCGCGAGCGCAAAAACCAGCGGGACGATCGCGACGCCGATCGTCGTGTCGCTCGACACGATCGTTACCGCATTCGTACCGCGCGCCCACGCCGCCGGCCGTCCGTTGCGTTCGGCGAACCCGTCGAGGATGTCGAGCGATCCGAGTTCGCCGGTAATTGCGGCGGTCAGTGCGTCGGAGGTGATCCCGCGAAAGAGCCGATCGAGTGCGTAGTCCACGACGGGCGTCGTGTAGCCGAGCCGTTCCCCGATCGCCGCGGTCGCACGAACGCGCGGTGGGAAGTCGGCGTCGGCCCAGCGGCCGGCGGCATCCGCAATTGCGCGCACGATCGTCCGCGCGGGCAGCGCGCGCAGGCCGGTGCTATCGGCGCAGGAGGTCTTCCGCATCCAACGAGCAGCCGCGCAGGGCCGCACCTTCCTCGCGGCCGAGCAGCAGCAAGCCGTCCGCCGTGATGACGCCGAGGTCTTCGGTTTGGATCGCGACGGCCGACGAGCGGTTCGCGCAGTCGATGTGACGGATTGCGCCCACGCTGCCGTCGGCCAGCGGATTGCCGGCGACGTCGACGACGATCGGGCGCAGCCACGGAACGGGCAGCTTGATGCGTATTGCAGACCAGCGCGACGCCGGCGAATCGTAATACTGACTGGAGAGTTCGGTCATCCCGTATTCGGCGACGATCGCAGACTCGTCGATCGCAAACGCCTCGGCTGCGCGCGCGTAGAGTTCCTCGCGCCCGACGATGCGCGTGCGGCCCTTGAAGCCGCCGGTCTCCATCACGCGCGAGCCCGGTGGAAGCGGCAACCTCCGGCCGCTAGCAGCCAACTCATCGAGCAGCGCAACGAGCGCAAATGCCGTGGTTGCCACGCAGACCGCGACGCCGTCGGCCTGCGCGTGCGCGACGCCGGCCGTCAAGCGCGGAAGCTCGAGCCGCTCGTCGTGCAGGTACCAGCCCGCCTCGCCCGCGCCGCGTTCGCGGGCGATCGTGGCCATCATGTAGCCGAGCGAGGAGTGCGGGCGTTCGCGCGGATCCGGCACGAGCATCGCATAGCGTAACGACGCGCCGTCGGCGAGCAGCGCGCGATCGAATCCGGCCAGGAGTGCAGCTTCGTAGAGCGCCGGCGATTCGAGGTAGTGCCGTCCGCTGCGGGCCTGCGTCGTGCCGCTCGTCTCGAACCACAACGCCGCGCGTTCCGGCGCGACCGTGCACAGCGCGGCATCCTTGAACGCCTCGCCCGGGACGGCGGGAATCGCGCCGGCCGTGCGCGGCAACGCGTTCTCCGAGACGCCGAGGCTGCGCGCGTACGCGGCATACGGTGCGTTCCAGCGGAACTGGTGCGCGAACACGTCGCACGCCAATGCATCGAATGCCGGTTCGTCGAGCGCGAAGTCCGCGATCGCAGTCCGGATGCGCGCATCGAGCGCGTCGGCCTGCGCGCGGTAGTCTTCGTTCACCGCAGCAGGCGGGCGATCTCGATCGAGATGCAGCGGTCGACGACGACGTCGAGACCGGCCGCGTCGGCCAGCGCGATCGCGTCCGGGTTCACGACGCCGAGCTGAAACCAGATCGCCTTGGCGCCGGCCGCAATCGCTTCGTGCGTGACCTCCGGCGCGTCCACCGGATTGCGGAACACGTCGACGAGGTCGGGCGCGCCGTGAGCGCTCGCATAGGCCATGAGCGTCGCGAACGCAGGCACCCCGCCGATCTCGCTTGCGGCCGGATTGATCGGCGCCACGGAAAATCGGCCGCCGCGCACGAGTTCGTCGAAGACGCCCCGGCTCGGCCGCACCGG
>Ga0182015_10000508_pt1 | contig 55524 bp, 45 predicted proteins | sample 712P3MmetaG_FD_120478 | JGI IMG/M metagenome (GOLD analysis project Ga0182015, IMG submission 120478) | Permafrost microbial communities from Stordalen Mire, Sweden - 712P3M metaG | ecosystem: Environmental > Terrestrial > Soil > Wetlands > Permafrost | place: Sweden: Stordalen | collected...
AACTCACTATGCTCATCATCCTTGGCGGCCTGCCAGGTACTGGAAAGACGACCATTGCGCGAGAACTTGCCCGCCAGCTAGGTGCAGTTCATGTGCGTATCGATTCTATCGAGGAGGCGATTTTGGATTCAGGGGTACTCAGCTCCCCCATCAACGATGCCGGTTATCGTGTGGCCTACGCAGTCGTCGCGGACAATCTCCGTATCGGCAGGACGGTGATTGCGGACTCAGTGAATCCTATTCCGCTCTCCCGCGATGCGTGGGTCGAAGTCGCGAACCGTGCACAGGTATCTGCCATTGAAATCGAGGTCACCTGTTCAGACACCAAAGAACATCAGCATCGGGTGGAAACACGCATATCCGACATTCCCAGATCGCGACCCCTTATTTGGCAAGAGGTAGTCTCACGAGACTACCGCCCATGGAACCGCGAGCATATTGTGATTGATACCGCCAGCCGGACCGTCGAGCAGGTCGTCAAGATCCTTCGCAGAGCGATTCCCAAACAGTAGTTCAATCGGCGGGTGGCCCACCTTTAACGTTCTTTGCGTGCACCATTCCCACTGTGTTGGTCATGCCCGCAAGATCAAAAGCCCGTGCCACCCGGCCATGCCCATCCGCCGTGCTTGAAGCCGTTTGGATCTTCCTCTGGCCCGCCGGGGGCCTGAATCACGCCGTCCAGCGAGATATGTTCGATGATCCTGATCTTTCTTGTGCTTGGGCTCATAGCGTCTCCTTATTATTTCGTTAGATCGGTTAGCGATCTTCCGTTCCGTCTTTCCGGTGGCGGCTGCCCAGACGTCATACGAGGCGTCGCGAAATCGACAAAGCGCGGAGAGTTTTTTTACTGCTGGCCCGGATTGTCGCCGCCCTCGGCGAACCACTCTGCGACCTTCTTCTGAACGTCGGCAGGGAAATCAGTGATCTCAAACAACCGGCGAACTTCGACCATTTCGGTATCTTTTCCGGGGATGCGCGAGGCCCATTCGAGCGCCTCTTCGCGCGACTTCACCTGAATTATCCAGAAGCCGCCGACCACTTCTTTCGTTTCGGTGAACGGGCCGTCGGTAACTGTTGATTTTCCGTTTTTGAAGGTGACGCGCGCGCTCATCGTCGCGGGCGGAGTCAGGCCGTCGAGCGCGAGCAGCACACCGGCCTTCTGTAGTTGCTCGTTGTATTTCTTCATTACCTCCATGTCTTTGAGGGAGGGTGCCGTGCCGGATTTTGCATTTTCGTACTCTTTCGGAAATATGATCATCATGAAACGCATCGTTTTCTCCTTGAGTGTTGAGCGGACACCATATCAGGGTCGCTGTTTTTCTGAATTTCTATTTTTGGCACGGCGGGACTTAACTTTTGCCGCTGAGTTTTTAATTGCTCGGTGCCGGCGTTCCGTCGGACCATTTGTCTGCTCCTATTAGGAAGACGGACAGGGGTGGAAAGGATTTGAGTTGTGGGTAGGATTGCGCGGAGATGTACCAGTAATTTACGGCCATAACCGGGGAGTTTGCGAGATTTGCGCCCCACGCTGCACCGTCTTTCGCTGCTTCGTAGAACATCAGGTGGGGGCCGTTGTGGCCGCCGTTGTCGGTTAGATACGATCCCTTCGACATCATGTAGGAGAAAGTTCCCGGCTCGAGGGGTGGTAATTCTTTTTTGTCTATCGCCGCTTTGATCGCGGCGATGACTTCGGGTTTGGAATGGCCAGCCAGGAGTAGTTCGGTGCGTTTGTAGGCGTATGGAAGGATGGAGCGGGCGGCTGGTGGGTTGAGGCAATCTGCGGCGCGGACCTTTGGATTCCAAAATTCTGGGTTATCGAACATAGCCAACCAGGCGCGTCCGACCCAGCAGACCCAGCCGTTTTTTCCTTCGACTGCGGTTTCGTAGCCGTGTCGGGTTAGGACGATGACCGAAGCCTCGTGGGAGATGGCGTCTGGAGCGGCGCTGCGGGCTAAGGCGATTTCGGCGTCGCGATCCATCAGATATTGTTCTACCGGGGCCATCGTTGGATATGGTTGGTCGGGGTCTTGTGCAGATGCGGGCCGGGTTGCGATCAGCGCGGAGACGAGCACGAATGCGCTTAGGAAAATGCTGTGTATTTGATTTCGGGTCATCGCTTTCCTCTGTACTTTTTCGGTCTCTACTGCTCCGTGTGTGTTGTGCGGACACCGTATCAGGGCCGCTACCTTTATATAAGAGCCTAGACCGCGCTGGGCCTGGAAAGTTGCCAGGCGCCGGGTGCGCGGCGCTGCTCCACTTACTAGTCGAACGGGGCGGCGGGAAATCGACACGCGATTTGCAGATTTTTCGCGCAGCGTATCACCCGGGAAACACTTTCTAGCGGGCCGGTTGCCCGGCCTTCACCACATAGTCGAACGGTTCCACTGGAATTCGACAGGTCGTCGAGGTTTTTATTTTGGGAAAGCTGGGGGGAAAAGACCGCTCAGGCAGCCAAATTCGGCCTAGCTATTGACTTGTGCGTATTGGTATATTACAAATCCTGAGTTTAGCCTACGCCTTCTTCGATGGATAATCATGGGCGGTCTTGCGACTACTCTAATTGTTCGACTCATGCGAACCTGTGGGCCGCCAACTCTTGGTATATTGTTCTTCGCGGTTGCCAGTAATGCCCAGTACGGAGTGTTGCCCCTCCCGCCTTCGCGTCCTTTCAGTCCCCAGTCCGCTGAAGAATGCCAAACTTTCGGTGCCAAGGTTGAGATCTATGTGGCTAACGTCACTCAGCAGCACGCAGCATGTCTGGCAGCGAATAAATCAGACCGTCCTGATGAACCAGTAGATTCGCCGGTCTGCTCCAGGTCCACGTGCCAATACTTGCACGATCTCCTTTTTGGACCATTTTCGGCCAAATCGTTGCGAAATCAAGTTTCTTCGTGTTATGCGAACGCAAACGAAAACGAGGAGACTAAGGCTAGGCGTAAGGCGAGGGACGATGAGGAGGACGCCGAAGACGCAAAGCGAAAAAGTAAGCGTGATTCCAGAAACACTAGAGATAACGAGGCAGGAAAGGCGGCAGAGGAAAGTGGAGGAGGGGATTTCGAGTTGCCACAGGAGGACGCGCCCCCAATCGCGCAGTCACCCTCCGCTTCTGTCAATCCGTACGCTCAGAGCCAGGGCGCACACATTGCGAACGGCAGCGCCAGCGCAAGTTCAAAGGCACATCTCCCCAGTCTGGTTGATCCCTTTGGTGGGACCGCGTCCGGAAACCCCACAAGAGAAGTGAGCGAGCTCAAGCTCGCGGATCCCTTTGCCCCAACATTGACGCTTGTGGACCCATTTAAGCCAAACGGTTCAGCGTCAGAAGAGCCTGCTGGTCCTTCCTCCAGAGAGGTGTTTGATTATTCCTCCCATGTTGCTGGTCTGGGGGCTGATTATGCACAGTCTGTTCTCAACAAGGATATTTCGTACGTAGAGGCAGAAGCCGGCAAAACCATTAATCGGCATACCGCTGAAGAGCTCATTCAGGATATCCATGATACAAGTTCGCTTGTTCGAACACTCGACAGATTCAGAAGCGGCGGCGAGTACCTTGTACTGCTCAAAGACATTGCAACCGTTGAAAGCCAAGGCAAGAAAGACGAGGCGTGGGGGAATTTGGTTTCCCATGCAGGCGGTGACGTTCTCCATACTGACCTCGTTAAGGAAGGCGTTACACGAGTTGCGACTCGTCTTTTTGGCGAAGAGGTTGGATTACTGCTAGCTGGGGTTGCGGGAGTCACGGCCGAGGGCGGCGGCATAGCCTTGGAATCGACGAAGACAGGCCAAGATGCGACTGAAATTATCCGAGACACAAGCGGGAAGAATTCGCTGGCCGAAAAACAGAGTGCATTGATGAATATGTGGGAAACATACGGAAGAACCGCATCGCAAGTTCCCCAGGCTACCCGCAACGAGATACGGCGGGAGTTGTGGATAAACAGCAACGTAGTCTACAACGAGTGTCTCGAAGCGAAAGCCGACTGCGAGCATGCGATGAGGAGGGCGATTCTTTGACCATGAACACTAGACATTGACTATTTTCTTCTGTCGCATTGCTGCAGCAATGCCCCAAGGCGACACCGCCACGGCGCAGGCAAAGCAGCATTATCAGAATGCTGTGGCTGCTCTCGGCAAGGGCGATTTGAAAACTGCAAAAACCGAGTTGCAGCAGGCGGAGAAGCTAGCGCCTCAAAATGCACTTGTGCACTATAACCTCGCGCTAGTCTACTCACACATGGGACAGACGAAGGCGGCACAGACGGAAGTAGCGAGGGCTCTCCAGTTAGGACTGCCCGTACAACAGAAGCAGGACGCTCTGCATTTGCGACAGCAGTTGGCGGAGGCGGCTGAAAAGCCAAGTGTCCCACAGACGCAGGTTGATCCGCAGGCGAATCTTGTGCACGAACTGAACGCTTTGATCTTAAACCAAGTAGCAAGCATAACGGACAAATATCGTCCAGACGGCTTTACATTTGAGAGGTCGACAGAAAAGCTGTGGTGGTCGCGTGTCGGCGAAAATCGCAGGCGTGCACTATTCAGTGCCCGGATATCAGAAATAGATTCTTCGGCCATTCGTATGACTAATTCTTACGATCCCAACGACGATGGAAAAGGCAAACGGGTTACGGGCAACTTCATCCTGATCGACTGCAAGAGAGACGATACGGATAAACGGCAGGATTGCCTCGAAGAATGGGAAAGTACTTACTGGTACAACGGCGGCGAAACTCGCATAGCCGTTCCAGACTCGATTGACACATTTGAGAGGCCAGAAAACTTTCGATTCGTAGGAAGAATTAGGGGCCTTGTGATTGACACAACCGGTGATGCTCTCCCGGCAGAAAAGGCTGTTCTTATTTTGCAACGGGTAGTCGGCGGTTCCAACAACCAAGAGTCATCCGAGCTTACCGATCAACAAATCGCGGAAGCGGCGAAAAAGGCTTCGGAAGCAGCCAGACAGGAGGCAGAAGCGACACAGCTAGCGTTAGCTCATAAGCTGATAGATCCAATGGTTGGCCAATGGAAGGGCGGTGAGGGTAGCAATCCGTACCTGCGAGTTTCATATCAAGATCCCGCCACAGGTCAGCTGTCTGAAAACTATTTTAGTTACCTATTGGAATCCACTTACTGGAACGTAGAGCTCTGGGCAGATGGCGGGAGTCTCGCGGGCCGAATGACAAGGTCGCGCGAAGTTTCGATGTACGCAGACCCACCGGGCAGCCCCCTGGTCACACGCTGCTTTTATATCGACAACGGATGCTATCGGGAATACAAGTACCCGACTCAGGTCTACGACATTACGACGGAAGAAATAAAGGACAAAGGCGTCAAAGTGAAATTTGTCCACAACCGATGTGAGGGAGCATGTGGATCAGACGATCTTCACCTCGGGACACAAACCGCAGAACTCGACCCGAGGAGTCCGTATGCTATCCGGATGGACTTAGGATCCTACAAGATCGAGCTGAAAAAACGCTAGCCGGACTGATGAGATAGCCGTGTCGGCTTCTGATGAGTCTGTTTTATTTCGAGGGAAATGCGGGGACAGACGGGTCTGCCACCATTTTCAATCCTCCGCGTGCAATCGTACCCAGTCGCGAGACGTGCAAGCGGGTTTTCCACAGCTCCCTGTGACATCTGACCTTGCGCTCGTTTCCGATTCCTCTCATAATCGTCCAAGCAGTAGCAGCGCGATCATGCCGGCGTCGTCCCGATTCGGCACCACAGCGGGAAATTAAACGGCTGTGCTCTTGTAATTGCCACCGCGGCCTCAGACACTTCCCTCAGGGCCCGTGGTGCAACGGGTAGCACGGCTCTCTGTCAAAGTGCAGATGCGGGTTCGACTCCCGCCGGGTCCACACTCCCGTTTCTGTGGAGGAGCCGTTCTGGGGAGAAAATACGGAGATAATCTCCCCAAGTAACTTGACAGCATCCCTATGATCACCCAATACTAAGAGTTGACAGAGAGCCGCACCACGTTTTATGGCCCCGCCAATTCGGGGCCATTTCTTTTAGCCCACAAATCTCTCGATGAGTTTTATTTCAATTCCTCGAGCCTCGTCGCGAGAAAACGGCGCTCTGGTTCCTGTTGGGTCAGCGCAAGCGCCTTCTCATAAGAAGCACGAGCCTCAGTTGTCCTGCCGAGCCTGCGGTACATATCTGCTCGGGCGGAATGCGCCAGGTAATAATTTGCCAATTCGCCATGTTCCAACACCGCGTCGATATGCGCCAGACCGGCCTCTGGACCATCGCGCATGGCAATTGCCACGGCACGATTCAGCTGTACAACTGGCGAAGGTTGAATTCGTACCAATTGGTTGTAAAGCGCAACAATCTGCCGCCAGTCGGTCGCAGCGACCGATTCCGCCTCCGCATGAACGGCCGCAATCGCAGCCTGCAGTGTGTAAGAGCCGAAGCGGCGGGACTTCTGCTGGTAGTCCAGAGCTTTCTCCAGCAAGGCCACTCCCTCCGCGATCTGCTCCCGGTTCCAGAGCGAGCGATCCTGGTTCTCCAGCAAAATCAACTCTCCGGTCGGTGAAGTTCTCGCGGCGTGACGGGATTCGTGGAGCAACATCAGGGCAAGCAGCCCCATGATTTCTGAACCCATGACTTCCGGACCCATGATTTCCGAACCAATGACTTCCGGCTCTGGCCGGAGCTCGCTCAAATGAAGTTCGGTCAGCAACCGGCCAAGTCGAATCGCCTCGCCGGTTAGCTCGGCCCGCGTAACCTCCGCTCCCGCCGCAGCCGAATAACCCTCGTTAAAGACGAGATAGATGACCTGAAGCACCGCGCCCAGCCGCTCCGGCAATTCCTGCGGCGTCGGCACCTCGTACGGAATCGGTGTCTCTCGAATCTTTGCCTTGGCGCGCACAATGCGCTGCGCCAGCGTACGCGGTGTAGTGAGGAAGGCCTTTGCTATCTCCTCGGTCGTCAGCCCGCACACCTCGCGCAAGGTGAGCGCAACGTGCGCTTCCGGCGCTAGAGAGGGATGACAGCAGGTAAAAATCAGGCGCAGCCGATCGTCTTCAAGGCTGCCCTCGTCTTCTTCATTGGACCGTTCCGCCGAACTCGATTGCGCTTCGAGATATCGCACGAGCTCGTCTTGAGACGCATCAAATCGTGCCCGTCGACGCAGAGTATCAATGGCTTTGAATCGGGCTGTCGAAATCAGCCATGGTCGCGGGTTGCCGGGTACTCCACTGCTCGGCCACACGCTCAGCGCAGCCGCAAAGGCTTCGTGCATCGCCTCCTCGGCAAGATCAAAATCACCGAGCAAGCGGATCAGAGTCGCCAGGATTCGTCCCGAATCCACGCGATAAAGGGAGTCGAGCAATTCGCGTATCTGCTCGCTGGAACGCTCGGACATGACACGCTCGGACATGACGATGACCTTAGCAAACTAGCTGCCCCGAATCAATTTGGCAAACGGCGGATCGATGCAAAGTGCCCAGTTCGTGACTCGGCGAACCTTGAGCGAACCGATTTCTCCATTCGAATCGAAACTTATGTATAATCCGCCGATGCAAGGCATACCGTGGAGCACAATTGTGCTCGGCTCGCTGTTGCTCATCTCGGCCGGCTCAAAAGGAGGACAGCAAGTGGAATCTTCGCAACCCGAAAAGTCGCAGCCGCCTGTCAAAATCGAGCAGCGCGGGCGCATCCTTGGAATCGGCGGTGTCTTCTTCAAATCCGCCAATCGTGATCAGATGCGCGAATGGTATTCGAAGCATCTTGGACTGGCTGACAAAGGCCAAGGCGCGATGCTTCCGTGGCGCGAACACGACGACCCGCAAAAGGAACACGTTACAGTTTGGACTGTTTTTCCCGCTTCCACTAAGTATTTCGATCCCAGCCCCGCACCGTTCATGATCAACTATATCGTGGACGATGTGGATGCTTTGCTCGACCGCCTAAAACAAGAGGGAGTAAAGATTGACGCCAAACGAATGGATGAATCCTACGGTCGCTTTGCCTGGATCTATGACCTGGATGGGAATAAGATTGAGCTCTGGCAGCCACTGCCCGCAAAGCCCTAAGATTAATGAACAATATTCGAAATCTAATGCAAAGAGGAGTCTCAATATCTCGCCCTACCAAAATCATCATTGTTTGGGCGAATCAGTCCTGCCGAACCGACTGTGATTTTGATCCGCAATTTGTAAAGGAGTGCAATTGAACTATTCAAGTCTCGGTCTGGCGGCACTTGGTGGCACGGTCGCGTCTTTTGCCTTTGGTTTCTTAGTGTTTTGGCTGGTGCCAGCTCTTATCAATGAAGCCCACAAGTACCCGGCCGTATTCCGACCTCGGGAAGAAATGAAGACTGTTATGCCAATTGGATTGGTCGCAACTTTCATAGCGATCCTGGTTGTCGCCATAATTTTCGCAATGATACATCAGGGCGGATCGGGCACTACGAAAGGTGCGCGCTTGGGCATTCTCATTGGCATTTTCGCGGTTTGCGCTGTGCTGCACAACTACGTGAACCTGAACATCGGGCTGAAACTCGCTCTGGGACAGGCTGTTGCTTACTTCGTCCAGTGGACTATCATCGGCATAGTCATCGGTCTTATTTACAAACCCCTCGCTACAGCATAATCGTGAATATATCTGTTATTGTTTTGCGTCTGAAGCCTTGATTGTGGTTTTTAGCCTTACTGCTTTTCCTTCGGCGCTTCTTTCTTCTCCGCCAGCTTCTTCTGTGCGATTGCAATGGTGTCCAAGCTTTTGGGACTGCGTTGCTACGTCAGCCGGCGGTCGCTTACTAGGCATGGTAGTTAAGCCGTTGGAGTTTGTGGCTAAGGGTCGGAAGGGAATGGTACAACCTGCTGTGAAAGTTCGCGGGCGAGAATACTTGCGGATCATCTATGGCCCGGAATACACGCTTCCCGAGAACCTCCTGCGGCTAAAGAGCAGAGGTTTGGGCGCAAAGCGGTCGCTCGCTCTTCGGGAGTTTGCTTTGGGATCGGAAGCGTTGGAGCGGTTCGTTCACCAAGAACCACTGCGCCGAGTTCATGAGTGTGTCTTCGGAGTGCTTGCGCTGGAGAGCGAACCAGTCGATCCGAGGCTGTAGTTTACTTGGGAATGGCTGGCGGCCACCCTCGTGTCTTGGGCATTTGGCCCAGCACGTTCGACTCCCGTCACGCTCGCGAGGGCGATTGCGCTGTTCGGGACCTGATCCGGGGCGACGCCCGCTTACGCCATCGTCAGGTTTCCTTCTTGATAATGACACTGCTCCTCGTCTTGTAACGGCTGTGACTGTCCAGCCATGGGGCAACTTGCGACAGCGAAGGGAGTATCATGCGGATGATCAACGGAGTTAACGAAAACAATGCCTGAGTCCATTGACTGGCCGCCGCCGCGTCTGGGGCAGCCTCGCCGACGCCGTATCCTTCTCTTTCTCGTTATCCTTGCCGGCATTATCTTTGTTGGCCGGACCTCGTTGTCTTATTACGTGGACTTGCTCTGGTTCGGGTCACTCGGATATAGGGATGTCTTCTGGAAAACCCTGAATCTTCAGTCGGGAGTCTTCACTGCTTTTACAGCCGCCACCTTTGTCATTTTGTACGGATCGTTTCTGGCCCTGAAGCACGCGCATCTGCCCGACTTGCCGAGCGGCCACACAATTTACATCGGGGGACAGCCGCTGAAGTTGCCGGTTGAGCCTGTTCTGCGCCTCATCGCGCTCGGCATTTCGCTCGCCATTTCCGTTGCCACCGGCGCCGGCATGATGGCGGAGTGGCCGACGCTCGCGCTCTTTTGGTACGCTCCCCGAACCACCGGTGGTGTCGTCGACCCGATCTTTGGCAAGCCGTTGAACTTCTTTCTTTTCGTCTTGCCCGCCTGGCAGCTCGTCGCCGGCTGGCTGCTTACGTTAGCCGTGATTACCTGCATACTCGCCGTTTTTTTCATCCTCATCACAGGCGGAAGCCGTGTGCTCGCCGGGCGTCTCAGCCGCTCCGTCATGTTGCCTTGGCGCGGGCTCTCGATCACGTTTGCGTTTCTGCTGCTGGTCCTCGCGATGCTTGCGTATATCGGCCGGTTCGAGCGCTTGCTCGAAGATCATACGATCTTCGGGGGTGTCACTTACACCGACGCGCACGTCACAATTACCGGGATGCTCGTCGTCTGCGCGGCGCTTCTTCTTGGCGTGGCGATCGCGGTCATCAACGCCGTGCGGATGCCACGCGGGCGCTGGCTGGTTGCGGCGATTGTTCCGGCTGCGGTGTGTTATCTCGCCGTTCAACTGGTGGGCTGGTACGTCAGCAGCTTTATTGTCAAGCCCAACGAACTGGTTCGCGAGAAGCCCTACATTGTCTTCAACACCGGGTTGACGCGGCAGGCCTACGGATTGAACCGGGTCTCGCAGCGCGAGTTTCCCGCCGATACCACCGTCGAAGCGGCCGATGCCGCGAACAATCAGGCTACGCTTCAGAACATCCGGCTCTGGGACTGGCGCGCGCTCCAGGACACGCTGCGTCAGATTCAGGAAATCCGCACCTACTACGACTTCCCTGACATTGATATTGATCGATACAACATCGACGGCACGACCCGAGAGGTAATGCTTGCTGCGCGCGAGTTGAACGTCGATAAACTCCCCGAGAGCAGCCGCAACTGGATTAACGAGAAGCTGATCTACACTCACGGCTACGGCATCACGATGAACCCAGTGAATGGGTTCACGCCGGAAGGGTTGCCCACGTTGATCCTGAGCAACATGCCGGTGCAGAGCACGGTGCGTGGTCTGAGCGTGACGCGCCCGGAGATTTATTTTGGCGAGATGACCAATACCGACGTCTACGTGAAGACGCGGCAGAAAGAATTCAACTACCCGCAGGGCGAGAGCAACAATCTCACCTCCTATGAAGGCGACGGTGGCATCCTTCTCGGCGGTTTTCTGCGCCGCACGATCCTTGCGCTCGACCAAAGCGACCTCGCCAAGCTACCGTTCAGCGATGACGTGAACCAGAATAGCCGGCTGCTGATGCGGCGCAACATACGCGATCGGGTATCGGCGTTAGCGCCGTTCCTTACCTACGATCCGGATGCGTACATCGTCCTCGGCGAAGACGGAAGGCTGTCGTGGATTATGGATGCGTTCACGGTTTCCGACAGCTATCCGTACTCGACCCATTATCATCTCGGTGACAATTCCATCAACTACATGCGGAACAGCGTGAAGGTAGTCATCAACGCCTACGATGGAACGACCACCTTCTATGTTTTCGATACGGAGGATCCGATCATCGCAGCTTATCGCCGCATCTTTCCCAGTCTGTTCAAGGATGCGTCCGCCATGCCGCCGGGGCTGCGCAAGCACGTACGCTACCCCGAGTTATTGCTCAAACTGCAGGCCGAAGTATACGGCCTGTATCACATGACCGATCCGGAAGCGTTCTACAACCGGGAAGATCTGTGGACGGTGGCCACCGAAGTCGGCATGAGCGCGGGCGGTGAGCAAGTTACGCAGGCGATTCAGCCGAATTTTGTGCTGATGAAACTGCCGGACGAAACTGGTGAGGAGTTTGTGGGGATTCTGCCGTTCACACCGGCCAACCGGAATAATCTGATTGGCTGGATTGCCGGGCGCAGCGACGGCTCACAATATGGTACGTCGGTGGTCTACAACTTTCCGAAAACCAAGCTGGTCGATGGACCGTTGCAAATCGAAGCGCGGATTGACCAGAACGCGCAGCTTTCTGGCCAACTGACGCTGTGGAATCAGCAAGGCTCGCATGTGCGGCGCGGGGCTCTACTGGTGATTCCGACTGGGCGCGCGCTATTGTATGCGGAGCCGATTTACCTGCAGGCCGAGCGGAGTCCAATGCCGGAGTTGCGCCTGGTCGTGCTCGCGCTGCAAGATCGTCTGGCGTACGGACCAACCTTCGAATCGGCAATGGCGGCGCTCTTTGGCGGAGCGACTTCGTCCCTGACGGCCTCATCGACGACCGCCGCGGCAGTCACGGCGGAGCCGGCGCGAATCTCGCCGGGATCCGCCGTATCGCCCCAGCCCACAACAGATCTCAACGCTCTCATCGCGGAAGCTGCCAAAGATCTTGCCGACTACCAGCGCCTCACGGCGGAAGGCAAACTCGGCGAGGCTGGGCAGAAGCTGGAAGAGTTGAAGCGCGCGCTCGACAAGCTGAACGCGCATCAAAGATAATCTCGCTATGAAGCTTGTACGCTATGGGGCGCCTCACCAGGAACGGCCGGGAATCCTCGATTCCGGCGGCCACATTCGCGAATTATCAGGGACAGTGCCCGACATTACAGGCGAGTCTTTATCGCCCGCAACTCTTGCGTCCTTGAAAAGCATTGACATTGCAAAATTGCCGGTCGTGCCGGGCACGCCTCGGCTTGGCGCCTGCGTGGGCGGAGTCGGTAAGTTTGTTTGTATCGGATTGAATTACTCCGATCATGCGGCGGAAGCCGGCATGAAAGTTCCGAGCGAGCCTGTCATCTTCATGAAAGCCACCTCCGCCATCTGCGGACCGAACGACGATATCGTGATTCCGAAGGGTGGCACCAAGACCGACTGGGAGGTCGAGTTAGGCGTAGTCATTGGCAAGCCCGCAAAATATGTTAGCGAAGCCGACGCAATGTCATGCGTGGCGGGCTACTGCGTCGTCAACGACCTCTCGGAGCGTGCATTTCAACTCGAAGGCACCGGACAGTGGGTGAAGGGCAAGAGCGCGGATACTTTCGGTCCGATCGGGCCTTGGCTGGTTACGGCCGATGAAGTTCCTGACCCGCAAGACCTAGCCCTGTGGCTGGAGGTGGATGGCCACCGCTACCAGAACGGATCGACGCGAACCATGATCTTTGGGGTTCGCCAACTGGTCAGCTACGTGAGCCGATTCATGAGCCTGCAACCGGGAGACATCATCTCCACTGGTACTCCTCCGGGAGTGGGTATGGGGCAACGGCCCCCGGTTTATCTGCGGGCGGGAAATTGGGTGCGGCTGGGCGTCCAAGGGCTGGGGGAACAAGATCAGAGGGTAGTCGCCGAAGCGTGACTCTAGGCAGGCACATCCGCCGCCCGCGCAGATCCTTCGCGGCGCAAAAGAACTTGCTCAAGATGACAATCAAACTGCACCACCACCGGGCCGAATCCTAAGCTGGAATAATCTCCACAAGTGAGAGAGAATGTTAAGGGCCTGTCGGGCGGGAATGACACTGTCTCGTCGGCCACCATCTTCAACGGCGGTACGAATCATCCGCGGTGCGTTTTTTCTTAGAGACATTATTATGGCGACTATTACGATAGAAGTTGAGGCAGCTTCGAGTAACCATCGGCATGCCAAGCTGGAGCGCTGGGTCGAAGAAATGGCCCAGATGTGCAAACCTGATCGTGTTCACTGGTGCGATGGTTCGCCCGAGGAGCATCAGGCGATGCTCCGATTCCTGATCCTCAGCGGGATCGCGATTCCGCTGGATGCGGCGAAGCGCCCGAACAGCGTACTGGTGCGATCAGACCCCGCGGATGTGGCCCGCGTTGAGGATAAGACCTTTATTTGCTCACGAACCAGGGAAGAGGCCGGCCCGACCAACAACTGGGAAGATCCGGCGAAGATGAAGCAAAAGCTCGCGGGATTGTTCGCGGGCTCCATGGCGGGCCGCACCATGTATGTGGTTCCGTACAGCCTGGGTCCGATCGGGTCGCCGGCCGCAAAGATCGGGGTGGAGATTACGGACTCGACCTATGTCGTGGTCAGCATGTACGTTATGACCCGCATTGGCAGCCAGGTACTCGAGGTTCTCGGAGGAGATGGCGAATTTGTGCGCGGACTGCATTCGGTCGGCGCACCGCTCGGTCCCAATCAGGCGGACTCGACCTGGCGCTGCAACGCCGAGAATAAATACATCTGCCATTTTCCGGAGACACGGGAGATCTGGTCGTATGGTTCCGGGTATGGTGGCAACGCGTTGCTGGCGAAAAAGTGCCACGCGCTGCGCATCGCATCGGTGCAGGCCCGCGACGAAGGCTGGATGGCGGAGCACATGCTGATTCTGAAGCTGATCAGCCCGTCGGGTCAGGCGAAGTACATTACCGGCGCGTTTCCCTCGGCATGCGGCAAGACCAACTTGTCGATGCTGATCCCAACCATTCCGGGCTGGAAGGTGGAGACCATCGGGGATGACATCGCATGGATGAAATTCGGCAGTGATGGCCGCCTCTACGCCATTAATCCCGAATACGGCTTCTTCGGAGTGGCGCCCGGCACGAGCATGAAGTCGAACGCCAACGCCATGCTCAGCGTAACCAAAAATGCCATCTTCACCAATTGCGCCATGACGCTCGACGCTGACGTGTGGTGGGAGGGGATGACCGAGGAGAAGCCGGCGCACGCTCTCGATTGGCTGCGGCGACGCTGGACCCCGGACTCAGGACGGAAGGCGGCGCACCCGAATGCACGGTTTACGGCTCCCGCGAGTCAGTGCCCGGTGATTGCTCCCGAATGGCAAGATCCGAAGGGCGTACCGATCGATGCCATCCTCTTCGGTGGAAGGCGCGCGGGAATTGTTCCGCTGGTCACCGAAGCCTTCGATTGGCAGCATGGCACGTTCCTGGGAGCGACGGTTAGCAGCGAGACCACCGCCGCGATCACGGGTAAGGTGGGGCAGTTACGCCGTGATCCCATGGCTATGCTTCCGTTTTGCGGCTACCACATGGGCGACTACTTTGCGCATTGGCTCAAGATGGGAGCGCTCTCCAGCGCGGCCAAGCTGCCGAAGATTTTTTACGTTAACTGGTTTCGCCAGGACAAGACTGGCAAATTCCTTTGGCCAGGCTATGGCGAAAATAGCCGCGTGTTGAAATGGATCTTTGAGCGCTGTGACGGTAAGGTGCATGCGAAGGAAACTCCGATCGGACGGGTCCCCGAAGTAGCGGATCTCGATACCAGCGGATTGGACATGCCCGCCGCAGATGTGGAGGAGTTGCTCAGCGTCGATATCGAGGGTTGGCTGCGCGAGTTACCGTCAATCAGCGAGCACTTCGCCCACTTCGGCAGCCATCTTCCCGAGGGACTCAACCTTGAGGTAGAGGCTCTCGAAGGGCGTCTTCACGCGGCGAAGCGATAGCTGCCGGAAGCATATTCGTTCGCAGGACGCCTGACCGGGGGTCCAGAATTCAGCTCGAAAAGAAGTTCCGGCTACGCCACGCCTCGGGTTTTTACGGGCGGAGTTATGTCGGCAAGCGAAGGTGGGTGCTCCGATTCTTTGACGGCGCGCGCGGCCAGAGGCTTCAGCCAAAGCAATGCCATGAATGCAGCAATCAGATCGCACACAATCATCGCCCAGAAGACTTTCGACCAGGAGCCGGTTTTAAGGAACAACCAAGCCGCGCCCGGTCCGGCAAAAGCCGCCGCTACTCCTTTGGCAGTGTAGACAATCCCATAGTTTGTAGTGGCCCATTTGTTTCCGTACAGGTCTCCGGTGATCGCGGGAAACAACGAGAAAATATTGCCCCACGCGAAGAAACACAGACCTGAGAGCGCAATGAACCAGAGTGGATGGCTGATGAGTTGCAGCAAGGCAAATACTGCAATTGCCTCCAGAACGAAGGAAGCAAAGATGGCATTCTCCCGGCCAATGTGGTCCGATACCCATCCCCAGAAGGGACGCGTCAACCCGTTCAGGATGCGGTCGATTTCAATGGCCAATATCAGCGCGGTCATGCCGAAGGCCACGACGATCTTATCCACATGGTACGAAACAGCCATTGGTTTAAGCTGCGCCGTAACAACCAAACCTCCAAACGCTAACATCACCATCATCACGTAGATGAGATAGAAGGACGGTTGGCGCAGCATTTGCAATGGGGTCATCTCGACCGCCGACGTAGTTATCTTTGCTTTGATCTTTATTTCTTTTTCTTTCCAGTTGGGCGGCGTCCAACCCACGGGCGGCCTCGCTAGGAAAAGGGAACAAGCCAGCACCACGATCCCCTGAATGAATCCCCACACAATGAATGTGTGTTGGTAGCCCGAGGCGTTAATCATCTTGCCGATCGGAGCGATAGTCGCCGCAGTGCCGATGCCGAAAGCTCCAGCGGTCAGACCAACGCAGAGGCCGCGATAATCCGGGAACCACTTCAAGGCATTTCCAATGGCTCCGCCATAGACGACGCCGGCGCCGATTCCGCCCACGGCGTACCAAAAATAGAGAGCGCCTACCGTCTCGGCACGGCCTGACCCGATCCAACCCAAACCGACCATGATCGAGCCAAAACCAAGCATGAATCGCGGCCCTATTATATCGACCAGGAATCCTTCAAAGGGCACGAGCCAGGTTTCCATGAACACAAATAACGCAAAGGTCACCTGCACGGCCCTAAGCGTTATGTGCAGATGCGCTTGGATCGGCGTCGTGAACAATGTCCAGGCATATTGCAGGTTCGCGATCGCCATCATCGCAACGATGCCGGCGATTAACTGAACCCAACGATTGGGAATGCGTGAAGGGTGAATCAGCGAGGCTGGAGAGGAAGCCACCGGTATACCTCCATGACGGCCCGTAGACTTTAACAGCGCACTGCCCGAACCACTTCGTCCTGCAGAATTGCTTCAGTTTCCGCGTCCAACTGGCCTTTGGACTCGGAATCGGTGGCTCGCGGGAACGATAATATATACTGGTCCAGTTATCGAACCACTTGTCCGGCAGGGAATTTAACATTGGTCCCTATAAGCTGTCAAGGGTTTTGAACTCGCTGCGGGCAGATTGTTATGCTCGGGAGCTTTCGTGGGCGAGAAGGTGAGACGCGACCGATGGATGAAAGCCTGCGAGCGCAGATCGAAACTTACCTATCCCACCTGGATGGTCTGATCCGCCGCGGGTGTCAAGTACGCGACACCTTGGCGGCTGATCCCTCCGACCCATCGGCGATCGCGGCCACTCGCCACTGGCAGGAAGACTGTGGCGTAACCATCAATCAATTGTCCGGGGGCAGCAAGGCCCATTGGCTTGCCCGGTCGTTTAGTGGTGCCTTCCTGAAGCGCTCAGCGGCGGGCCACGCCGTCGAAGGGGCGGCGCCGACAGAGATCGTCGAGCGGCTGCTTGGCGTACTCAATCAGGCAGTTGCCACGCTCTCCCAAATGGACGATGGCGCGATCGTTTCTGCATCGTCAGGGGCGCCAGCTCCTCATCGGTTCGACTTCGTTCACAATCCGGAGCTCCGGCCCGTTCTCGAGCGGGCTTACACCGACAGTCGGCGCGCTCTTGAGCAAGCGGACTATAACCAGGCGCTGCTTACTTCTTGCGGAATCCTGGAGGCCATCGTCACCGATGCGCTGGAGCATAAGGGGCTGAGTGCGCTGATTGCCTCAGGCGCGCCTGCCGAGAAGATTTCCGATTGGTCGTTCGAGACGCGGCTCACCGTTGCAGAGAGGGCAGGACTCATTCGCAGCGGCTGCGCCCGGCTGCCGGCAGTCGCTCGAACGTATCGTGATCAAACCGATGCTGACGGCGAGAGCGGCCTGAAGGCGGCGGTTTCCGAGCGCGATGCGCGACAGGCCGGGCAGGTTCTTCATGTCATTATGAGGGATCTCGATCCCGGTCGGTAGAGAAGCGGAAAACTGCCGGGTACCGGCCCAGCGCTAATCTTCCAAATCCTCCCGGAACACCGGTTGTGATGGATCGAGGCTCCCATCGATGACAGCCATCAGCAGTTCTCGATAGGCGCTCGTAGCCTCTGTCAGTGAGGCATAGCCGCGTTCTCGCTGAAGCGCTCCACCGTCCGCATAGATCAGCGTGAAATAACGGCCCGTCGAATATTGAACTTCGAGCAGCTTATTCGGCATGTCTGGGTCGCCTTCCTGACCCAGCACATCCATCAGCGCGACCGTCCACTGCCTGCCTTTCGGGTCAGTGACGACCTCGCGCTCCAGGAATTGCCATTCGTCCATGCTCCATAGGGGCATATTTATTCAAGGAGCTTATCCAGTAGTTGGGCCAGCGCTCTTGCCACCTGAGCCCCGGTAAACGGTTTCGGCACCAGCAATACTCTTCGGGCCTTCCGCGAACGAAGGCTTGTCTCTGCCAGCTCGGGTGTGTCGCTGATAATCACGACAGGGAACTCCGCATGATTCGGGTGATGCCGCACGGAATCGAAGAGCGACTCGCTCATATCGTAAGCGGTACAGTCGAGGACGATCGCATCGGCGCGGTGCTCCGCAATCAACTCATTGACAGCATTGGTATATCCCTCGGCGAAGACCTCGTAGCCGAGGTCACGCAATGAGAACGTTAGAAGCTCGGCAATCTCCGGGGTGTCGTCGATAAGCAGAATGCGGGGCAAGCGTTCGCTACTTCTTACTGGCGCCGGTGCCCGGCAACCGCTTCTTCTTACCTTCCGAGGGTTCCAAGTCCATCATCCAGATTCGCCCGCCCGCGGTGTAGTAGGCACGGTGGTCGTTCTCGATCATCGCGCCCCAAGCTTCCAGCGTGCGCATAGCAAACGTGACGCCCTCGAAGTTGTTGCGGGCATGGTCGAGCACCTGATTGGTATGCCAATTGTCGGTGAGGATGGCATCGCCCGGGTGCACGCGCAGCACGGTATAGTAGCGGTCGAATGCCGCTTCCGGCCGCACGTCGCGCGTTGACCCGCGCTTCTTGCCTTCGCTGACGATATAGCTTTCCTGTCCTTCGGGTTCGACTTCAGGCTCGACAGGATTAGCAGTACTCGCTTTAGTATTCATAAAGTTTGCGCCACCGCTTGGGCTTCGGCTGCAGCCGCCATATTGACCAGGTTTTTCGCATCCGCGGCATGGATCAAGGCCTCGGGCAGTTGGACTCCCATCATTCGCCATTGCTCGTTGGCAAACTTCTGCAAGGTGGCGATGTGCTCGGCGTGCAGGTGGCCGAATCGTCCTTGCAATTTCAGATACTCGGACACCGGCCGCATGCTTGCCGGACGGAAGCTGTAATCAAAAGCGCGTTTCTCAGGGTTCCACTCCCACATCGGATAGAGCCCGCATTCGACGACCAGTCGCCCCAGATCGATCGAGCGCGGAGTCTCGTACACGAAGCCCTTCTGGCATGGAGTGTAGATCATCAAATACGCAGCGCCTTTGTGGTTTAGTCCCTTGCGTACTTTGTTCATCAAGTCGATGGGATAGCCCACGCTCGCGGTTGCCACATAGCAGTGGGGATGGCCAGCCGCCATCATACGGGCGAGGTCTTTGGGAAACAGCTTCTTACCTTCCGGAACTTCCGGGCCGGGAGGAGAGAATGTCGTCATGCCGCCATAGGGCGTGCGCGACGATGCCTGAATGCCTGTGTTGGCATACTGCTCGTTGTCGTAGCAGATAATCAGGCAGTCGTGATTGCGGTAGAGCGCGCCTGAAATGGAGGCGAGGCCGATGTCGGATGCGCTGCCATCACCCGCTTCGCAGATAATATTCGGGAAGTCGCCCTTCCACTTGCCCTTGCGAATCATCGCTTCATAGGCGGCTGCGACGCCGGCCGTGAAGCTGCCCGCGCTGCCAATCTGTGTGTGCGCCCAGGGCACGTTGTAGGGTGTGCACAAATAAGAACTGTTTGCGACATACATGCAGCCTGTCGGCCCGACCAGGATGGTATTGTCGCCCGCCGCCTTGCTTGTCATTCGATATTGAATGGAGGGCCCACAGCCCGCGCAGGTTCGATGGCCGGGAACGAACGGTTCGGACGAGGGTAACTCAGGATTGTAGAAACGCGCGCCCTGATTCGGGCTATCGAGAATCGGCAATAACTGCCGCTGGACTTCTATTGTCGCCATATCAGTTCTCCAATCGCCGTAACAGATAGTTTCCTACTCTTCGAATCCGACCCAGTGCGTGCGCTTTTCGATCTTGCCGCGTCTCTGCGCATCCAGCATCTTCTCGGTCATCCAGTAGAACTCTTTTAGCACGATCGCCTCGCCGCCCATGCCCGCCATAAACGAGAGCACCAGCGGACGCTTCTGACTTTCGTAGAGTGCCGCACAGACTTCAGCATATAGCGAACCGCCGCTGCTTACGCTGCCGAGACCCATATTGGTCTCGATCACGCCCACGACTTTGAACTTGCTGAGGACATCTTTCACGCGGTCGGTTGGGTACGGACGAATGGTGCGCAGCCGTGCCATGCCGACCTTCAAGCCTCGATCGCGCATGTGCTGGATTGCGAACCGCGCCGTCACCGCGTGCGCGCCCTGCAGGAAAAAGACCACGTCGGCGTCATCGGTCATGAACTCCTCGATCCACGGGTCGTATCGGCGGCCGAAGATCTTTGCGAATTCGTCGTGCACTTCTTCGATGACCGCCATCGATTCTTCCATGGCGCGCGCCCGTTCCAACTGCAGCGGCGGACCTTGTTCCGGCATAATCTGCGGCCCGTGCGATACGGGATGCCGCGGATCGAGTGGATAAGGATGCTTGTAAGGCGGCAAAAATTCCTTCACCTGGCCGGTGTCGGGCAATTCCACGTCGCCCGTGATGTGCGAGACGAAGAAACCGTCTTGGCAGACCATCTGCGGCAAGAGAACCCGGGGGTCTTCGCCGATTCGATAAGCAATCAAGTGATTGTCGAACGCCTCCTGGGCGTCGCAGGACCAGCCCATGATCCAACCCATATCACGCGTGGAAAGCGCGTCGGTATGCTCGGAACCGAAGTCACCGGGAGGATCGAGCGTGCGGTCGGCGATCATCATCTGCACCGGCATGCGGCTGCCCGAGATCGGAGAATAAAGCTCATACGCGAACTGCACGCCCACGCCTGAGCTGCCAGTGAAGACGCGCGCTCCGGCAGAGGCCGCGCCGTGCGCGATGCTCAATTGCGAGTGCTCGCTGTCAGCCACAATGTACTCGGCATCGAGTTCACCATTGGCCACCATTTGCGCCAGCGCCATCATGGTCGCCGTGTAAGGCCGGATCGGGTAGGCCGCAATCACATCGACATCTGCGTACTTAGCGGCCTGCGCCGACGCTACGCAGCCATTGATCCGGACGGTTCTCTTTTTTACATCTGCTAGCATCGCCATGATTCAGCTCCAATTCTAAATGTTCTTTGCTGGCCGGTCGCCCAGGTTTCTCAGCTCTTCCGCCTGCCGTCCGTGCAGTCCGGGCGAAATGGCGAATGCCGTATCCATACGCACCACGCCAGTATCAAAGTCGAGCTCGGGCACGCCCTCGAGGCAGCCTGTCGGACATTCCTCGATGCACACGCGGCAACCTTTACAGTAGTCGACCAGAATCTTATACATGCCGTTCGAACGCTCCGAACGCGCAATGCACGGCTCGGGACAGACCAGGTAACAGTTGTCGCAGGCGTTGCAGGTGCCGCAACTGAAACAGCGGTTAGCTTCCTCGACCGCTGCCTCTTCCGTGAACGCCTGAATCACTTCGTCCTGTGTCTTTTTCCGGCTTGCCGGCGGCAGCAGATCCTGCTGCACACGCGGGAAGTGCGGGAAGTACGTCATGTTCATGCGATTGAGATCGAAGATGACGTCGACGGCAATGGTCCGCGGCTGCAATTGTTCACCGCGCATCACCTTGTCTAGATTGAATGCGACACGCTTGCCGTCGCCGACGGCGTTGACGACCATCAGCGGCTGACCTGAACCCAACTGCACGATGTCGCCAGCGGCAAAAATATTCGTGTCGCCGAGACGTCCGAAGCGGTCGATCTTGATCGTACCGCGCTCGGTCTTGAACTCAGGCGGCAACCATGCCAGCGATGAATGCTGTCCGACGGCGATGATGACGTTGTCGACGGCGAAACGCTGAGCCGCGGCGTCTCGATCGACCGTGATTGGCGAGGCGTTGATGGCGCCCGAGAAGCGTGCCGGATGCAGCTGCAAAGCCTCGACCTTGCCGTTGCCTAGCACAGCGGTCACCGCCAGTCCGTGCAGCAGTTCCACCCCTTCTTCGTGCATGTCGTGCATATCTTCCGCCACGGCCGGCATCTCCTGCGGGTTCGCTTCCACAGTAATCATGGTCACTTCCACGGCGCCTTGCCGCAGCGCTTCGCGAGCACAGTCGATGGCGGTATTTCCGCCGCCGATCACGGCGACCCGAGCGCCCAACTTCACCTTTGACGTGCCCATGCCGATGTCGCGAAGGAAGGGAAGTCCGTAAAGCACGCCGTCCTTATTCTCGCCCTCGGCTCGTACGCTGTTGGGCTCCGTGAGGCCAACGGCCAGCACGCAGGCGTCGTAATTCTTTTTCAGATCGTCCCAAGTCACGTCCTTGCCAACTTCAACGTTGGTCTTGATTGTCACCCCGAGTTGTTCGAGGCGCTCGATCTCCCGATCGAGAACGTTCTGAGGAAGAACCCAGTCCGGGATTCCACCGCGATTGAGTCCGCCCGCTTTCGGCGACTTCTCAAGGATCGTCACCGTGTAGCCCAGGCGCGCAAGCTGGTATGCTGCGCTGTGTCCGGCGGGACCCGATCCGACGACTGCAACCTTCTTGCCGTTGGATTTTCCAGCCTTAACCACGTCGTGCGTCAGCGCCTGCCCCAGGTCACCGAGAAAGCGCTCGACCGCGCGGATCGAGATGGCTTCATCGTACTTCCCACGGTTGCAGGCCTGCTCGCACGGGTGGTAGCACACGCGGCCGGTGACCGATGGGAACGGCATGTCTTCCTTGATGAGTGCGTACGCGTCCAGATATTTGCCGCGCTTCACCAAATCGAGATAGCCCTGGATCTTTTCGTTGGTTCCGCAAGCGTTGTTGCAGGGGGGCAACTTGTCCCGGTAGACCGGCCGGATGGAGCGCCAGTTGCCGGTGGGGAACAGGTCCTGCCCCTTTTCCTGGGATGGCGCGGGCGTGATGCCAGCGAACGGAATCTGGAGACGCTCGGGAATGCGTGTGCCTTTGGTCGACATGTAATCCTCTCCTACACCGCCACTGGATTCAGCGGCATGATGTGTAACTCGTTGAGTGCCACCTCGAATGCGTGTTTGTTCGCAATCATGGGCTCAATCGTTTTCATCTTGACGATGCCTGTGGTCTTAACCACTGCTGCAATCAGCGGAGCGGCGATATCGGGTGCGATCGACTTGTTGCGCTCGGCGGCGCCTTCGGTCGAAAGACGGTCGAGGCCCAGCTCGCCCAGCCGGTAGTAAAGCCACTTGTGATCCGCGATTTTAGCGGCATCCACACAGACCAGTTGCGCCAGCCTCTCAGGCCCCGGCACGAAACGAATCATGTACTCCGGCGTGTAATGTGTATTGATCACCAGCGTTCCGCCAGGGGGCATCCCGCGCATGTAATCCCAGCCCTTGACCATGGTTCCTTCCACCAGCACGATGATGTTGGGTTGCTCGTTTTCGTAGGTCAGCTCGTTCTCGATCACGTCATCACTTACTCGACAATACTTGCGTGTCGGGCAGTTGGTTCGATCGGGATTGTCGACGTAGTTCTCCATCGCCTGCGCGTACTTGCCCTCGATCCGGGCGGAAGCGGAGATGGAATTGACGATGTCGCGCCCCTCTTTGTCCATAATGATGCCGCGCGTCCAAACCGTAAGTTCCGTGTAACTCATGATCAAACCTCGTCTTAATTAGTTACTTTAATCAGATCCGTCAGGGCACAAGTCTGCGCTATTGCTCAACGCATGTGCTGGCTTCAATTGCTTGGGACTAGCACGCTCGGGCTCAAGAACGGTCAGGAAATCGCTGCGCAAGACCACGAAAGGCGCACGGCGCGAGCCGTCCTGAAATTCCACAATCGACAGCAACGTCGCCTTCTTGCACAGGCTTTCGATATCGGCGCCCGTGAACCCTTCCATCCGGCCGGCGAACTCCTCGAAATCGACATCGGCCGCCAGCGGCACACGCCGGCAGCAAAGCCGTATAATGGCCGCGCGCTCGGCGGCGACTGGTTTGGCGAACGGGAGTATATAGTCGAAGCGCCCACTGCGCAAAAGTGCCGGATCGATTCGCTCCGGACGATTGGTTGCCGCCAACAGAATCACGCCTTTGACGTCTCGCAAGTTATCAATCTCACGCAGAAGCTGGCTGAGAATCCTTTGATAGACGTCAGTACCGAACTGATCAGCGCCGAACTTGGGCGCCACCGCATCAATCGTGTCGAAGAACAGGATGCAGGGCGCAGCCCGCCTCGCCTTCTTGAAAACTTCGCGCAGCGCCCTCTCAGATTCTCCTAACCATTTCGAGTACAGTTGCGGACCATCGATTGCGATGAGCGGGATTTGCTTTTCACCCGAGAGCGCCCGTGCCATCGCGGTCTTCCCGGTACCCGACGGTCCGACCAGCAGAATGCCTCGCGGCGGCGCCAATCCGACTTGCTCATAGATGTCGTCGTGCATGTGAGAATGCTCAACCACACCATCAAGCAGCCGTTTCACTTCGTTGAGTCCTCCCAGCGATGCAAACGTGGAGTTGCTTTTCTCAATGAAGAATTCGCGAGTCGCGCTGGGCTCGACTTCCTTCAAACCGGCGAGAAAGTCTTCGCGCGTCACCTGTAGCGTCCCCAATTCAGCAGATGCCACACCGTCGGTCTGGAGTGGGAAGGCTGAGAGGAAACCGCGCAACGCAATCATGCCGACTTCCTGCCCCAGCGCTTCCAGATCGGCGCCAACGAAGCCATGCGAATGCTCGGCAATCTCCTGGAGGTCGACGTCAGGCGCGAGTGGCATCGCACGGGTGTGAATCCTGAGAATTTGCAGCCGTGCCTGAGTATTCGGAACGCCGATTTCGATTTCGCGATCGAATCGGCCGGGACGCCGCAGCGCCGGATCGAGCACTTCAGGGATGTTGGTCGCACCAATGACGATGACCTGGCCGCGCGCGACAAAACCATCCATCAAGCTGAGGAGTTGCGCCACCACGCGCTTTTCCACCTCGCCGGCCACTTCGGTGCGTTTAGGAGCCACGGCGTCGATCTCGTCGATGAACAGGATCGCTGGCGCGTGCCGCGCCGCTTCCTCGAAGACCTCGCGGAGCTTGGCCTCGCTCTCGCCGTAAAACTTCCGCATGATCTCAGGACCGTTGAGGTGAATGAAGTGCACGCGGCTCTCTGCCGCCACGGCGCGGGCCAGCAGAGTCTTGCCTGTGCCTGGGGGACCGTACAACAACACTCCCTTGGGCGCGAGAATCCCCAACCGCTCGAAGATGCGCGAGTACTTCAGCGGCAACTCGACCATCTCGCGCACTCGCGCTACTTCACGCTCTAAGCCGCCGATATCTTCGTAGGAGACCGCCGGAGCGCGGGCCGCCGTCTGCTCGCCCTCCACCACTCGAATGTCAGTGCGTTTCCCGATCACGACAGGTCCCGAAGGAATGGTGCGCACCACCTGGAAGTTCACCGCCTTGGCAAATGTAGGAACCCGCACCACGCAGCCCGCGATCACAGGAACCCCTACCAGATCCTCGAGCATGCGGTCGGGTGCGATGGTCGCAGGTGCGGCGCCCACCCACAACGGCGAAAGGCGAACGGCCACCGCTTGTTCGCTTTCCGTGCGTGCCACTGCGACCTGCTCCTGCAATCCCGCGCTGCAATTACTACGGCAGGTGCCGTCGATTTGGATCATGCCTTCGTGCCCTTCGTCCGAAGACTCAGCGCGCGCCACTCCCATTGTGCCGCCGGTAATCTTCAGCACGTCACCGGCCTGTGCACCGATGCGAAGCAGGTCGGAGGGCGCCAGGCGCGCAATGGCGTGACCGATGTCCTCGACGCGGGCCTCTGCAACACGCAGTTTCAGCGTTGCCGCAGGAGACGATGGGGTGATTTTATTCTCCACGTGATCCCGATCGCGAGATGCGATGGCAATACCCGCCATGTCGTTTGCCAAGTCAGTCAATTCTGATGATCCCCAGATTCGCAGGCTTGATCGCCTATCCTTCACTTGTAGCGGAGGAAATGCTCCGTTGATCAAAATTCGTCGAGCACAATTTCTTCGACGTCTTCAATGTGCCGCCGCATCGCTGCCTTAGCGGATTCAGCATCCTGACGCTTAATCGCACCTAGAATCCGCTGGTGGCCGACCAGCGATTTTCGCGGGCGCCCCTCCACCTGCAAAGAGCGTTCACGCGTTTCGCGCAGCAGGTCCATCAGGATGTCGAGGACCTTCAGCACCACACTGTTACCGGAAGCCAGAGCGACGCTGTAATGGAATTCCGCATCTTCGGCGATGGTCGTTTCCCCGCGAGAGAGCTTTCCCTCTTGCCGTTGCAGAATCTCTTCCATCTCTGAGATTTCGTCGGGAGAAGCGTGCATGGCGGCGCGCGCGGCCAGCGGTGGTTCCAGCATCTTGCGAAAATCCAGAAGCTCACTCACCAGTTCCCGCCGCCGCTTCAGCGCGTTGGCAAAAGGATTGACCAACGACTCGGCGGAGGCTTCGCAAACGATCGTCCCGGCGCCTTGACGTGGCTCAACTACGCCCCTCAGTTCCAGGCCCCGAATCGCGTCCCGAATGGAACTGCGGCTCACTTGAAGCATCTCCGCAAGTTCGCGTTCGGAAGGAAGTTTGTCCCCAGGTTTCAATTTCTTCAGGATCAAACGTTCAATCTGCCTGGCGACTTCTTCGTAGACTTTGTTCTTTCGAACCGCTTCGAAGTCGGATTTAAGCGGAATTGCCAACTGTGCTCCAAGTGGTCCGATAAGTGGACCAGCGAACCAGAGGAGTATACCCCCACTGTCAAGCCCCCAGCAAATATTTTTGCAGGGCAAACGAAAAAAACTTCTGGGCGTCATTCCTTCTCATTGTCCGCACCATGGTCCACTCATGGTAGTCGCTGCCGTGCTGCACATTCTGCCAGTAACTTTGTGCAGTTGTAAACCGTCCGGGTGCAGGTCATGGGCAGCCCCACGCGCTCTCCCAACTCCACGACCGCGCCCACCAATGCTTCCAATTCCATCGGCCGTCTCGCTTCAAGATCCTGCAGCATTGAGGTCTTGTGCTCACCAACTTTTTCCGCGCCTGCAATTCTTTGGTCGATGGAAATAGGCAACTCCATGCCTAATTTACCGGAAACCTCTTCCACTTCCTGCATGATGCTTCGGATCACGGAAGAAGTTCCCCGATCTTGCGCGATCTGAACCAGCGTGGCGCGCGTCAGTGCGCTGACGGGATTGAAAGAAGCATTCCCCAGAACCTTTACGAAAATCTCATGCCGGATGCGAGTGGTCACCGGGCAACGGAAGCCGGAGGCAATCAGCGCCTCCGCAATTCCACGCAGGCGATCGGAGCGTGTGCCGTTGGGTTCGCCGAGAGTGATTCGATTGCCCTCGGTATGTTGGATCACTCCTGGTTCGGCAATCTCAGTCGCGAAATAAATGATGGAACCGACAACCCGCCGCGCTTCGATGGCCGCGGAAATCACGCCGCCCGGATCGACCCGCTCCAGCCGCAATCCTTCCCATTCACCACCGAAACCCTGGAAGTACCACCACGGAATTCCGTTCTGGGTGCTAACGACCGTGGTATCTGGCCCCAGAACCGGCTTCAAGTGGGGAGCAAGCTGCGGTAACCCGTGCGCTTTTACGCCAAGAAAGACAACATCCACCGGGCCCACTTCTTCGAGGGAAGCGGCGATCGCAGGCCGCGCCACAAAATCTCCGTCGCTGCTTTTCACCTGCACGCCGCGCTCCTGCATGGCGCGAAGATGCGGCCCGCGCGCGAACAGTGTGACATCGAACCCGGCATGCGCCATGCGCGCGCCGATGTAGGCTCCGATTGCCCCCGCTCCCGCGATCAGAAATCTCATTGCTGATTATCCACGAGCGCACGGGCGACGGCTCGCCGGCGAATTTTTCCGGTCGCGGTGGTAGGAATACTCTCGACCAGATAAATCTTCGTTGGACATTTGTATTCTGCCAGAAACTCGCGCGAGTGTTTGATGAGTTCGGATTCGGTGGCGCCACCTGGCTCGTGCAAAACCACCGCCGCTGCTACTTCTTCCCCCAGCGTGGGATGCGCGCAGCCGAATGTGACCGCAGCCGCGACTGCGGGATGCCTCAGCAAAATTTCGTCGACTTCATGCGGCGCAATATTCTCACCCCCGCGGATGATGATGTCCTTGATGCGGCCGGTCAAATGCAAGTAGCAGTCTGAGTCAAGGAATCCCTGATCGCCGGTACGAAACCATCCATTCACAAAAGCGTGAAGGTTTGCTTCGGCATTGTTTTCGTATCCCCGAAATACATTCGCCCCTTGGATCGCAATCTCGCCGCGCTGGTTAGTGCCAAGATGATTGCCTTCCTTGTCCATGATGCTGATGCGCAGGCCGGCTCCGACGCCGACAGATCCTGCCTTGCGGTGTCGCGGAGGCAGAGGGTTCGAGGTCATCTGGTGGGCTGCTTCGGTCATGCCGTAGGCCTCGACGAAGGGTACGCCAAACAGTCCTTCGATTTTGTGAATCAGCTCTGACGACAAGGGCGCGCTGCAGGAACGGATGAAACGTAGAGAAGCAGCTTCCGCCGGTTTCTGATGAGCCCGCGCCAGCAGTAACTGGTGCATCGTGGGCACGCCTGAATACCAGGTGACGCGATTTTCCCGCACCGTCCGCCAGAAAGAAAGGGCGTTGAATTTTGTGGGAACAACCACGGTGCCGCCGGAAAGTAGAGTTGCCATGGTTGAGCCAATCAACCCATGAATATGAAACAGCGGCATGATGCAAAGTGAAACATCTTCTCCGGTAAGCGCGTAGGTGTTCGCAATATTTGCCGAGGAGACGGCCAGGTTGAAATGCCGCAAAGGCACACGCTTTGGCCGTCCCGTGCTTCCGCTGGTATGCAGGACCAGGGCAATGTCGTCGGCAGCGGGCTGGGTTGCGGTAACGCCGGTAGGCGCACCCACCAGGTGAACATCACCCTTCTCGCTCATTTCCACCGAGAGCACGGGGATCTTACGGTCCGCAGCCGCGGTGCGCACGAACTCTGCGCCCACTGGCGGGCAAAGCAAAATGCGCGCATTGGTGTCCCCCAAAAAGAAATGAAACTCTTCATAGGGATACGCAGGATTCAAAGGAGCTGCGGTGCCCGCGATGGAGGCAGCGAGAAAACTGACAATCGCCGGCAGTCCGTTCGGCAATGCGATCGCCACAGCATCGCCGCGGCGTACGCCGGCGGAAGCCAAAGCGTTCGCCATGGCCAGGACCTGCTGCCGGAGCGAATCGTAAGTGACACGGATTCCAAGCTCGGGGACGACAATCGCCGTGTGACTATTTGCGAAATGTAAAACATCAAGAAGCGTGTCTACCGACTTCAGCGTCATTCGTCCTCGCCCCTAGCGAGAGGTCCTTGGATGATCGGCCGACTTTACCTGTTGTCCGTCAAACACAGGGAAAGCAGCGGCACTTTTCAGCCTCTCGTTACGCACTTAGGAAAAACACCTGTGAGTCTAGACCGAATAGCCCTCTGCACTCAGGGCCTTCTTGAACTCCTTCAGAAAAAACTGCACGTTATCTTCGGTGGCCAACGGGCCCATCACCCCAATGCGGAAGACTTTGCCTGCCAGGGGCCCGAGGCCGCCGGCGATTTCAATGCCAGGTTCATCCAAAAGACGTTTACGCACTTTGGCCTCGTCCACACCTTCGGGCACGCATACGGTGTTCAGGGTCGCGATTCGATGAGCTTCGGGAACGTGCATGCGTAGACCCATCGCCTCTATGCCTTTGACAAAGGCTCTGTTGCAACGGCGATGCCGCCCCCAGCGGTTCTCAATTCCTTCCTCGGTGATCACCATGAGAGCCTCGCGCAGCGCGTAAAACATGGAGATCGGTGCCGTGTGGTGATAGCGGTGAGATACGGTGGAGTAGTCGTGAATCAGCTTGAGATCGAGATACCAACTGCGCGACGGAGTCGTGCGGGCGCGCAGGAAGTCCATCGCCCGCTGCGACATCGCCATCGGAGACAAGCCGGGAGGACAGCTCAGTCCTTTTTGCGTACAACTGTAGGCGACGTCGATGCCGGTCTGGTCGAACTCTACCGGTACTCCGCCGAGTGAGGTGACGCAATCGGCGATTACGAGCGCACCAACATCGTGAGCGGCGGCACAGATCGCGCGGCCCGATTGCAGTGCGCCCGTCGACGTCTCGGCATGAACATAAGCCACCACCTTGGGCTTTTCGCGACGGATGAACTCCGCGGCTTCATCATCCGTGAAGGTCTCACCCCAAGCCTTCTCGAAGCGTATGACGTTTGCGCCCTGGCGCTTCGCCATCTCGGTGAGACGATCGGAGAAATATCCATTTGCGAAAACGGCGAGCTTGGTTCCCGGTTCCACAAAGTTAACCACCGCAGCTTCCATGCCCGCACTGCCGGTGCCGGAGATGACTAACGTGGCTCCGTCGGTCGTTCCGTAAGCTGTTTTGAGCAACTGCTGAACGTCTCCCATTACCTGGATGAAGTAGGGGTCGAGGTGCCCGACGATCGGCTTCGACAGCGCCTCATAGACGCGCGGGTGAACCATGCTGGGTCCAGGGCCAAACAGGTAACGGCGCGGCGGTTGCAGGGCAGGCAAATGAAGTGCGGTGGTCTGTTCGATGGCGCTCATAAGTCCTCGTTTCTATTCAGAGACAATTAGATATTACGGCACGGAGCGGACAAGATACCACGGCGCTCATGTTGCCGGAGCATTGTACGTACAAAATGTTCCAGTGGGAACATTAGAGCGATTTGCCGGAACACTGCGGAAATCTTGAAAAATTCGGAAAACCACCTCAAAAGCTATAGTTGGTTGGCCGTTCCCACACTTTCAATAGGTGCGCAAGGACGGGGCACCGCGAGAAATCTACGCCCCCGTGTCAGGCGCTGTTGGAGAATACACAGATCCTTCGGCCCAAAGAACGCGGGCCTCAGGATGACACAGTGTTTGGTGCTAGCCCCTATCTTTCGTACTTCGTAGTGCGAACCAGGCGTTAGGGAACAGGGCGCTAGCGGACCGTGATAAAGAAGTAGGCGCTCATCGTGATGCCCACGCAGATTATAACGATCCGAACTTTGCGCGGGTCCGCTTTCTGCGCGTAATGGGCTCCGAACCAGCCGCCTGCAAGAGAACCGGCGATCATCACTGCACACTGTGGCCACAAGACAGCGCCGGCCACGATAAAGGTGACCACCGCGGCCGCGTTAATGGCTACGGCCAGCAGTGTTCTGATCGCGCCCATGGCATGAATGTCACGCATCCCCAGCAGCGCAAGCATTGCCAGAGTGATGAATCCGATGCCGGCGCCGAAGTATCCGCCATAGATCGCAACCAGGAACTCCAGGATCGAACACCACGTGATCGCCCGCCATGATGTGTGCCGGAGATCATCGGTGACTACTGTCTTGCCGGCGAGCGCGCGGAGCGAATTGCCGAAGGCGAACAGCAAGGTGCCGCTTAGCAGCAGCCAGGGGCGAGGCGCAGAAAAGCATGCTGCGGAGTTCGGAGCAACAGCACCGCTCCAGCCCAGCCCCCGGCAACGCTGGTCAGCAACAAAGGGGCTAACAGGCGCAGTGGTGCGTTCAAACGTTTTACGTATGCGACGGCGCTTGCCGCCAATCCGGGCCACAGCGCGACCGTATTGCTGGCATTGGCTGCCACCGCGGGGATTCGCAGGAACAATAGCGCGGGAAAAGAGATGAAACTGCCGCCGCCGGCCAACGCGTTGAGCGCGCCAGCGATCCCAGCCGCGATGAGCAGGAATACCGCCTGACCGAAGTGTAAGCCCATAGCAGCAGAAGAACCGGCGTCCAAAGGAGCGACTCGTACGTACGTTGGAACCCCGGACGGCGAAATCAAATTAGCAACAATTTATCAGGAATTTTTCAGTTAAGCTTACTTCATCCCCTATGGCCGCCAAAACGTGCGACCTCCACTGGGCGAATGCGATCTATCGCAGTTTATAAATCATGGGTAACCTTGCGCGGGACTATCCACGGTAAGCGCTCCAAAGGTAGTGTCCTAATAGTTAAGTTAGTAAGTAGGTCCGGGGGACCTATCACTAAGCGGGATGCTAGCGTGCTCCAAAAATTTCTTGACAGTAACCATGCTGATGTAGTAGTACTCGCCCCGATGCAATGGTCCGCTTTGCAGACCGGCAGGGAAATCCATTTCGCAATTTCGCAATACTTAATAGCCTTTCGGCCGATCAGTGAGGCAGAGCTTGGCTCGTGTGCTGTCGCTGGAAGGGCAGGGGTCCCTTTGCAAATCACCTCGGAGAGGAAACACATGCGCTCGCTAACAGCGTTTTTCGTGCTTCTGGTCAGTTTTATAGCGTCAGGTTCGCTCGCCCACGCTCAAGGCGCCGGACCCGCGAGCAAGACCGAAGGATCAACCTCTGGGGCCGCCACGAAGGAAGAGGTCAATCAGTTGCGCAGTGAGGTCGCCGCGCAGCGTCAGACCATCGAGGAACTGAAGGCTTTGGTCGAAAAGCTGGCGGGCGAGAAGATCAAGTCGGCTGACAACGGCTCGGTCCAGATTCGGCCCGTGGCAGAATCTTCGGCGAGTAACAATTCCCAACCAGTTGACGCCCCGAGCGCCGCCGCGCCCCGTCTGACGAATGCGGTTCTTCTCTCGGCGGACCCTGAGCCCGCGGCGGCCGTAGATCAAACCCCGACAGCGGGTCCCAAGAAAGATGCACCGCTCACCGCGGGATGGAACGGAGAACACTTTTTCATCAGAAGCCCCGATGGACAATTCACTATCAGCCCGTATGGCTATGTGGATAACGACTACCGCGCCTACAAAGGCGACGGCGCGCCCGCTGACACGTTCGTCTTGCGTCGGGCTCGCTTCGGTTTCCAGGGTAGCTACGGTTCACACTTCGATTTTGCACTGCTCACCGATGCCGCCTCGACTTCCGGCTCGGTCGTGCGTGATGTTTACCTCAACGTAAGAATCCGGCCCGAGTTCCAATTTCAGGCGGGCCAGTTCAAGACTCCATTCGCGCAAGAATCCGGAACAGGCGCCACCAACCTGGACTTCGTGGAGCGCGGCTTTCAGGCGATGCTGTACCCGTCTGCTGCCTCGGCGTTCCGCAGTCCCGGCATAGCCATCCATGGCGATATCGACGGCGGCGTCATGCAGTACTGGCTGGGGGCGTTCAACGGCAAGGGATATGCGATTGTTAATACCACCAATCAACCAGAGGTCATAGGGCGGCTTCGTTTCTACCCGTGGCGCAAATCCAAGAGCGAATGGCTGAAGCAACTTGCTTTTGGCGGAGCCATTGACCGTGGGCGTTCGCGTGGTCTTTCCGGAGATCAAAGCTTCAGCGGCAACCTGCCCGACCAAGCCTACAACTTCTTCCCGCAGTTCGCGATTAACGGACCGATCCAGCGCTACAACGGCGAGTTTACCTATCTCAAGTCCCGCTTCGCTCTGCGCGGCGAATTCGATCAGCTCAATATGTCCCGCAACAATGTTGGGTCTGAACAAGTGGGAGGGCTGGGCTTCCTGAGTCTTCCGTCGATCATAGCCAAGGCTTGGGACCTCAGCACGACCTATCTGATCACGGGCGAAAAGCAACCGGAAAACGGCACGCCGCGCGTGAAGCATCCGCTCTTTGGGCCCGATACTCCGGGCGGCAAAGGGCGCGGGTTGGGAGCGTGGGGAGTTGGTTTGCGATACATGGGCATCCAAGCCAACGAACCCGGCGCGAACTTCCTGGATTATTACACGCCTGGTTTTGTGCCCACCTTCAATTATCACACCGACGAGATAACCGCCGGGCTCACCTGGTACCCCAATTATTGGGTCAAGTACTCGGTGAATCTGGGGATTGATCAGCTGAAGGATCCCAGCACGATAGGCGCAGTGCCGCAGAATTACTACGTGGTCTTGCAGCAGTTACAGTTCAGATTCTAGACGTGATCCGCGCCGATGTTGGTTGCGGATGGAGCGGTTAACGGATTAACAGATGCGGGGCTGGCCGCAAGCCGGTCCTGAAGGGAAATCGCAGGAGGAAGTTCGAATGAGACCAAGAATTCTTCTTACCATTCTTCTCACCGCGCTGTTTGTGATCCTGAGCGGTTGCGGCACCACGCCGAATTGCCCCACTTGCGGTACCACGCTCAACGGCGCTTACACCATCATCAATGTCATTCCTGTGCCCGAGCACAATTCTACCGGCGAGCCGGGCGGCCCATTCAACTCTTTCGACATCAGCACGATCGCCCCAAACCCCGCCGTCTCGGGTAAATACTTGGATTATATTTCCGACCGCATTGGCATTGCCATGCAGGTAATCGACACCTCTCAGGATCTCGCTGTTTTCTCAATTCAAGGGCAGAATGGTGTCTCCGACGCTGGTAATGGCGCCAGTCCATGCCCCACAGAGCCGCAGCCTAACTACACCGGGCTTCCCCCTACGCCGAATGTAGAGGTTATTCCTCCGACTGTTGACGTGTTTGGCAATTTCGTCAGGTATGCCTGCAGGACCAATCTGATGTGGGAGAACGGTCCGATGTTCCATCTGAACACGGGCTTTGGTCCCAGCGGCAACTTCGGAGGATTCCCCGGCGCTCAGTGTTGCGCCTCGCGGGCCAACGGCGTGAATCCCATGTCCGGGCCAGACGGCAATACCACCACTGCCGATGGCAAAGTCCTCTTTGTCGGTAACGGCAGCTCCAACGTTATAGCTTTCGACCTGACCACAATGAACCTGAGTACTAACCCGCCGACTCCGCCAACTATTCTCGCCACGATTCCCACAGGCGTATCCGCGGACTACGACGGACCCCAGGGCATCTCGGGCTGCATTGCCTCATGGAACGGCGAAGCCGGCTCGGCCGCCGATTGCGGCGATGATCGCTCTGACGAAATGGCCTACGACCCCACTCATCATGTTCTTGCAGTCATCAACGGCGATCCGGGATTACCATTCATCACTTTTATCGATATGCAGTACATCGTGGGCGCAACGCCACCGCGAACGTCGCCCACGGATCCCACTGGTCAGGGAGATCTGCATTGCCTGCCGATCGACATGAATCTCGCTTACGGTCCGTATCCCGTCGGATATAGTCCTGCATTTAATGCGACGACTGGAACCTTTGGTTCTTATCCCTACCCAGGCGTGGGACCAGGGGTTTTTGGTTATCCGCTGCAAGGAACGGGAACAGGGCTCGTCGGAACTGGAACAGGAGGTAACGGGCAAACCTACCCATCGCCCGCATTGGACCCCAGCGTCGGCGGGTCATTTAATCCCCCTCGGTGTATTATCGGCCAAATCTACTACGACGGCGCAGGCGGTGCAGCATCAGCAGGAGCCGGCCTCAACGCGGGTACTCCGGTTGACACCGTTCTAAGTGGGGGTGTGCCCACATTCCCGTGCCCCGATCCTTCGAATCCGCACGTCTTTAGCGGCGTATCGGGATCTGCGGCTGCTGATGGCCTTGCTGGTCTGCCCGGCATCGGCACAACTCCGAGCGGGACCGCCTATACAATCCCCTGCCATCACGGGCCCATCATCAGCTACAACACTGGAGCGTTTTGTAGCCAAACTCCGCCCTTTTCAGACAGCAGTTGTGCCGGCGCCATAGCGCCCGCCGGATTAGGCGGTATGACCTATGATCCGAATAGCGGCTACTGGTTGCTGACCAACGAAAATTCCGTCGCTACCACACAAATCGGCAGCCTTGATGAGATTGACCTTCAACTCGGAACCGGCAATGGGCCGGTGGTGGTGAACAGTTTTCCCATGTACGACTGCATGCCTACCGGCATCTCACAAGGGCCGGGAGACAATTTCCTCGTCGGCTGCGCCGACCACGATGGTGAAACATTTCCGGCTAACGAATACGTGATCACTAACACGACGAACGGCAACATTTCTTGCGCGATGCCCACGCCACCTGGGACGCCGCAGTATCCTCCTATCAGCAACTGCGTACCGATCACGCAGGTCGGAGGCGTGGACGAGACCTGGTACAACCCTGGCGATAACAAATACTATCTCGCAGCGCGCGATATGCTTCCCACCGCGGTCATGGGCGTCATTGATGCGGGCACGAACCAGTGGTTGTACAACATGCCGACCGGATCCAATGCGCACAGCATCTCGGTCGATCCCAGTACCAACCATGCCTTTGTGCCCCTTCAGGCAGGCACGGTTTGTTCGACGCTGGCCTCTGCCGGGTGCGTAGGAGTCGCGGCAGAACAGTAACACTTTCAGGGGCGGAGACGTGCGGCTAGCGAAAGGTCCAGCTTTCGCTGCCGCAGGTCACTGCGCGCCAGACCTTCTCCCTCTTCCAAAGAGTGTTCGGAAATCGAAACAGATTGGCCACAGCAGCCCCGCCTTCGACCAAACGCCAACCCCGCTGAACCCGCTGATCCTTGGGCTTTTATCTATTCGCCTATTCGCGATTCGTAACGCGGAATTTTCACAGGCCGGTCTTTTCGCTGCCTCAATTTAGATTCCTAGCCATTCGGCCCCGGCGGTAAAGGGTGCCGAGACTTAAATCTTATTTGCTCGTGGATTTTGCGGGTTCATCCCCGCCTAGTGTCTTTCCTTCCAACTGACGCTTCAACGGAGAAACTCAGATGACTATGGACGGCGTATTTCTGCGGACAACGGAGTCACAGTCAAATCGCCAGGTTTCATTTTTCCGATGGTTTTCGGCGATCCTATGCATGCTGTTTCTTGCCGTCGCAGCCCAGGCACAGCAAGCTGTTATGACGCGCCACGTACGCGAAGTGGTCGCGGACGGGCAGGCACAGCTGGTGGGCGTGCTGCCCCGCAGCCAGCAGATGCACTTGGCGATTGTACTGCCGGTGCGAGACGAAGCGGCCCTCGGAAAACTGTTGAAGCAGATCTATGACCAGCAGAGTCCGTCGTATCACCACTATCTTAGCGTCCAGCAATTCGCCGATAGATTCGGCCCCACTCACGAGGACTATGACGCCGTGGTCCAATTCGCGAAGGCGAATGGCATGTCCATCACGAGCACTCCTCCCAACCGGCGGTTAGTGGAAGTCAATGCGTCGGTGGTGGACATCGAGAAAGCCTTTCACATCACGATGGGCGTTTATAAGCACCCGACTGAAGAGCGAACATTTTACTCGCCGGATCGTGAGCCTACGATCGACCTCGACGTGCCGATTTGGCACATCTCAGGCCTAGATTCTTTTTCTCTGCCTCATCCTATGTACGTAAAGAGTGAGTCGCCAACAGGCGTTTCCAATACCACCGGATCAGGCCCAGATGGCGACTTCCTTGGAAGCGACCGCAGAGCGGCTTACTATGGCGGAACCGCCTTGACGGGCAGCGGCCAATCCCTGGGGTTAGTGGAGTTCGATGGGTACGCTCTCAGCGATGTCCAAGCCTATTTCAAGAATGTTGGGCAAACGCTCAGCGTCCCTATCAATAATGTTTTATTGGATGGGGCCAGTTCCGGCTCGGACGGCGACGACACCGAGCAGGTTATCGACATTATTGTAGCTGCGTCGATGGCCCCGGGACTGTCGCAAGTACGCGTCTATATCGCTCCGCTGAGTACCGTCTTTACCGGCGGCGACACCATCATATTCAATCAAATGGCCACGGATAACATCGCCAAGCAATTAAGCTGCTCTTGGAATTGGAGTCCCGACGATCCCACAAAAGACGATCCGATCTTCGAAGAGTTCGCGGCGCAAGGGCAGAGTTTCTTCGCAGCGTCGGGAGACGACGGCTCGTGGCCGAATCAACCCTATTACTATCCTGAAGAGGACGCCAACGTTACAGCTGTCGGCGGCACAGATCTTACAACCAATGGCGCAGGTGGCTCATGGGCGTCGGAAACGGCGTGGAGCGGAAGTGGAGGAGGCATTTCCCCGGACCACTTTATAATTCCGAGCTACCAACAGCTTCCAGGAGTTATCAACGCGTCAAACAAAGGGTCGACTGCCTACCGCAACGCCCCAGATGTAGCTGCGGAAGCAAATACTGATAACTACTACTGCGCGAATGGCTTCTGCAGTGAAGGTCTCGGCGGTACTAGCCTGGCAGCGCCTACTTGGGCGGGCTTCATGGCGCTTGTTAATGAACAGAACTTGGCCAACGAGGAAACAATCGAGGGTTTCCTGAACCCCACAATTTATGCGATTGGCGTCAGCTCGAGCTATGCCACCTACTTCCACGACATAACCAATGGGAGCAATGGCACGTACTCCGCGGTTACCGGCTACGACTTGGTAACCGGATGGGGCAGTCCGCTCGGCAGCGGATGGGTGGCGGCTCCGGTGCAGACGAACTGGCCAAGCTCTTGCTTCACCTCTGCTAATGACTGCTATAACCCTTACGAGACCGTGATCGGGCCCGGCAACGTTGGCTCTCTCGTAGCCTTGTGGGCATTTGTCACACGCACCTGGCCGATTGGGAGGCCCGTGGTGGATAACGGAGTGCTCTATGTGGGCTCCGAGAATGGCAAGTATTACGCCTTCAACGCGAAGACGGGTGCCAGTCAATGGACCTTCACGTTTACCTGTGGAAGCACTTCCATCTACAGTGCAACCGTTGCGGGGGGAGTAGTTTACCTAATAACAACCTGTGGCACCCTGTATGCCCTAAATGCGAGCACAGGAGCCCAGCTGTGGACTTGGTCTAACGCCAGCATCTCCAGCCCGGCCGTCTCTGGAGGCATCGTATACGCCTGGGGCGGGTCGGGCTTGCTGTACGCCCTGAACGCCTCCACCGGAGCCCAGCTATGGACTTTCAACGCTGGTACCTCAGCTTACCCCCTGCCTCCTCCCACAGTCGCCAGCGGGGTCCTCTATGTGGGAAACGGGGGTTTGACCACGCTTTACGCCCTGAACGCAAGCACGGGTGCAACGCTATGGACCTTCTCTCCGAGCGGGGGTGTCGACCCAGGGCCGGTGGTCGCCGGGGAGGCCTTATTCACAGTCGGTGGCGATCACCTGTACGCGCTGAATCCCAACACCGGTGCCGAGTTGTGGACTTCCTCCCTGTGCTACGGGGATGTAATAGTGGCCAATAGCGTGGTCTACTGCTATGGAACGCAACTCTACGCGTTGAATGCGAGCACCGGGGCGGAGCTGTGGACCTCTGCGACGAGTGGCGAAGCGGCGGCGGTGGCCAACGGGATCATATATACCGTTACCAGCAAGACTATATACGCGCTGAACGCGAATACCGGCGCCGAGTTGGCGACCTATGCCCTGACGGAAGAGACCATTGAATCCGGCCCGATCATTGTCAATGGAGTGCTGTACTTCACCGTCTTGGGAGGCCCGGGCGGCGCTAACGGGCAGTTGGACGCGTGGGCCCCATAAGGCACAGCAACCGTGAACCACGTACCGTGATATAGTCGTCGAAGACGCGAAACGCTTGCGCGTTTCGCGTCTCGCTTAAGGATGTTATTTATGACAAAGGGTTCAAGAGTCCTAGGGCTGTTCACGTTCGCATTGTCCCTGCTTCTGCCAGCGATGTTGGCGAGCGCCAGCGAAGAATCTGCCAGGCCCACGGATGTCCCGGCAACCGTAATCGCCCACTTGCCTTTGCCGCAGGCAACCGGAAGTCAAATGTTATTGCAGAAGGAAAACGGCAAACAGTATCTGTACGTGCAACAAGCCGCGAAACAAGGCTTCATGGTTGTTGACGTGAGCAAGCCGGAGCTGCCAAGCCTTTTGAAACGCACGGCGGAATCGAATCAGGCGACTGCGGGAAACCTGCAGGTAGTCAGTCCCGATGTGGCCATCGCGGAAGCGCCGGAAAAAACACCGACGACTCTGACTAGCAGTACCCATCCTACCGAAACCGTGCGCGTGCTCGACTTGAGCGACCCCAGCAATCCAAAGACCTTGGAGACCTTCAACAAAGTCACCAGCCTTCTTCCCGATGGCGGTCACGGGTTGATCTACCTCACCAACAACGACGGCCTATGGATTCTGCGCTACAACCACCCGTCCCGATTCGAGCCAGCTAAGAAAAAACCTCCCTGTGACTCCGAGACGGAGATTCAAGCCATGCCCCCGGACTGCCAGTGAGCGCGTTCGACGCGAGATAGCCGAAAACTCTGGTTACCTTGAAACATCGCGGACGGAACAATCTTTGGCGATGGTCCTGATCGACGTGATAGTCAGCGTCACCGGGGAAGCCGACCCCATTTTTGCCATGGCGTCAGAACTTGTGCTCATCGACGGCGATTCCTTGCCCGTCACTTCCACTCTTTGTCCAAGGTAATGGCGGAGCTTGGTTTTGCCGGTAGCCTGCAGTTCGTAGGTCATAGCTGGATCCTGTTTCATCAGAATGTAATCGCCGCTGGAGCGGCTCACGCACCCTTGTAGAGTTATCTGCCCTTTGGAATCCTTCGCATCCGGCTGCCCCGGAGCCGTAGGATTGCTGTCTTGCGCCAGGAGCAAGCTACTCGAAAGCAGCAGTAGAGCGAACCATAAGCCTCTCATGAGATTCTCCTCTCAACAGGGTGGGATGGCGGCGCTATAGCAGTGGTTGCTATAAATCTCGAGGGATATTACTTGACGTGAGTTTCCTGGTAATGCACTTCCTTCCATTGCCCGCCGCGCTTTACCCAGAGCTCGGTGATGTAGACCCGCGAATACCGTACTACCGATTTAGGAGGGAACTGTATGGTGCTTTCATAGATGACGAAGGCGGCGTCCGGGCCCAGCGGAATCAGCTTGTATCCCCACAGCGTATAGTTGAAGACATTCGTGCTTGCCAGTTCGCTTAAAGCTTGAATCTTAGTCCTCTCGCCTGCGCCATCGACTTCGACGCCCTCATAGTCATCCGCTAACAATTCGCCGTACGTTTTCTTGTCCTTGTTCTTCAGCGCCTCCCATTCGGCTTTGATCTTCGATTCAAACATATCCTTCAAAGCGGGATCTGCGGAGATGGCGCTCGATGGCCGGCTGTCGCCAGTCGTGGTGGGCATCACCGGCTTTTGCGCGAGAGCTAGTGACGTCAGCACCGCAATGCAAGCGAATATAAAGCAATTTCTCATGATTTCTCCCTAGCCCAACACAGCAAATGCTACCCAGGCTCGCTGCCAAGTTCGCGCACCGGAACCCTATTGCAAGTTTTGAGCTTTCTTTCGTACTGCCGCGAGCAGCGGCGGAGGCAGTTCGGAGTAGCCTTCCTGAACCGCATATTGCTGGCCATCCGAGTATATCCAATTCAAGAGATCGCCTAACGCGGCTGCGCGAGCGGAATCAGACGATGGAGTTCGAAGGTAAATCCAGGTGAAACTGGTGATGGGGAAAGATTCAGCTCCAGGTGCATTGGACAGAGCGGCGGAAAAGTTATTCCACAGCGGTGCTTCTGCTCCCTTGCACGCCGCACTAAAGCTCTCACCGGATGCCTTAACAAACTTGCCGGCGGCATTCAGCACTGCAACTTGAGGGATGCCGCTCTTTACCGCGTATTGATACTCCACGTAGCCAATGGAGCCGGGACTGCTTCTCACTTTGTCGGCCATGTCGGAACTACGTTCCGCAGGCTGGCCAACCGGCCATTTCGGTGAAGCGGTGACTCCAACCTGGGCGCGAAATTTGGAACTTGTTTTGGAAAGGAAGTCAGTGAATACGTAGTTGGACCCCTTTCCGGCTGGGCGGTTCACCACCTGGATTGGATGGTCCGGCAAAGCGATCTCGGGATTGAGCTTCGCGATCTGCGGTGCATTCCACATCTTCACGTCGCCGAGGAAGATTCCAGCCAACACCTCCCCCGAAAGCCGAAGCTCCTGGTGGACTTCGGGAAGGTTGTAGATGGGAACGATGCCGATGAGCACCACCGGCAGCTCGATCAAACTGCCTTCTTTTCGTTCCTTCTCCGTAAGCTGAGCCTCCCCGGCAGCAAAATCGCCCGCGCTGTGGGATATCTGCTTGATTCCTTCGTTCGTGCCGACCGTAAGGTATCGCATCTGAAGGTCGGGGTTTCGCTTGCCGTACTCCTGTGTCCATCGATTGTAAAGCGGTGCCGGAACACTCGATCCGGATCCCACTAGGACGACCACGTTTTGGGCCAGGGCAGGAGCGCTATGCAAGCCGAGAGCAAGAAGGAAGAATAGATAGAGAGAGAGGAGACAGTGGCTATGGAATCGCGGCGCAATGCTTGACGCCGAAAATCGTACCGGTACCGTCATCGCGGGCCTCATGATTGTGGCCGGACTATCTCCAACAAACATCCTTTCGGCCACCGGAGTACTGGATCTGGCTGACGACTGTAAGTTACCACCGCTTTGACTTGAACCCAACTGTCGGGTGTCTGGCGGCTGTTGTCAGACTAGGAACGGCCATTGCCCATGCCTCCGCACTCCCCGAGGCTAAAGTATAAGTTTCCTCCCAATGACGCCTTGCTCTCCTGAAACAAGCGTAAAATCCTTGGCGTTCCAGAAGATTCCGTTTTGGAAGTTCAACCGCCGCCACCCGGAGGTCGCCTTATGCCCGCACCCCGCTCTCACGGACTTCCCAGTCCCAGTGTCTGCGCCGGGATTGTAATTGCCATGTTGGCGATGATCGCTATTCCGGCGGCTATTACGCTGCACGCCGTTCACTCGCCCGCCACGCTCGTGCCAACCAGCCAAAACCCCACGCCATACGGCTACACCTGGAGCCTTCTGCTGTTCATTGTCCCCATCGTGGTCATCGCAGGATGGTTCCTGCCCGGCGAAGGATTGAAAATTCCCCAGCGCGCCTTCGGGTGGACCCTCGTCATTCTCGGCCCTCTGGGCTGCTTGCTCGACTTCGTTTTCGCGCAGTGGTTCTTCGACTATCCCAACGTTGGCGCGACCTTGGGCATTCCCGCTCCCGCGCTCGGCAGGCCGGTTCCCATCGAGGAATATGTTTTCTATCTGACTGGCTTCCTCGCAGTTCTTCTTCTCTACGTATGGCTCGGCGAGTTCTGGCTGGCTGCCTACAACGTGCTTGATTACCCCGGAGAAGCCAGAAAGGTGCGCCGCCTTCTGCAGTTTCATCCCACGTCGTTGATCATCGCCGCGGTCTTGATTGGTGCCGCATGGTTCTACAAAAAGCATCTTGCCCTCCCGGAAGACCAGGCAGGCTTTCCCGGTTACTTCACAGTTCTCGTTGCCGGAGCCCTTCTTCCGGCCGTGAGTTCCTTTCCAGTGGCGCGGCGCTTCATCAACTGGCGCGCCCTCAGCCTCACGCTTTTCTTTATGCTGCTGGTCAGCCTGCTCTGGGAAGCTACTCTGGCGGTTCCCTATGGCTGGTGGGCCTACCAGCACCGTGAGATGACCGGTCTGTTTATCGGCGCCTGGGCCGGGTTGCCTATCGAGGGAGTTTGTGTTTGGATCGCCGTTACCTATGCCGCAGTGATCGTCTTTGAAGTGGTCAAGGTCTGGCTGGCATCGGAACGCTCCGTGGGCGACGCCCTGTTGGGTAAGAGAACAGGCTCGTAGCCCTCAACTTGTTTACGGATCCAGGAACCAACCCAGTTACTGCCAGCCCGCGTCGGCCGAAAACTAGAATCTAAGAAACGGGCCCCGTCCGAGCAATTCCTGGCGGAGAGTATGCAGTCAGTATCTTTTCCTACGCAAGCGCGCACTCACTACCGGCACGAACTGCGCACCTTAACCTACGTCACACTCGACGAGGCCAATGGTGGCATTATCCGCAACCTCAACCGCGAAGGTGTGGCTGTGCAGGCGGTTGGTGCACTGCGCCAGGAACAACGCGTTCGCCTGCGCTTTGAGTTGCGGTTTCCGCGCCTGCGAATAGAAACCTACGGACAGGTCACCTGGGCTGGTTCTTCGGGACAGTGTGGCATTCGTTTTGTGGATCTGCCAGCCCGCGCCAGTCATCAGATCGACGAGTGGATTTTTTCCAACCTTCTGGATGCTATCGCCCGCGAGTCTGCCCATCCTCGCTCCATTTTCGGAACGTCCGTCGTCTCGATTGTTCGTGAAGAGAATGTTGGTGAAGAGAATGCTCAGCAGGAAGAGGAAAACGACGGGCTGACGCTGTCAGCTCCACCGCGCCCTGCGATCCGCCTGCAGCCCCGCTTTACCGGGCGGGACGATCCCCAAAAGATGCACGAGCATTGCCAGGAAGATCTGGTAGATCCGGAGATAGATCTGGCTCATGATTCGGGTGCGCATGATCTGAGGGCATATGATCCGCGCGCGCAACTGAGCTGGCTTTCCCGGCCTATTTCAGGATCTACCCTCGCGTGGTTAGTCGACAGTCTGGTAGTGATTGCGGGCCTGCTCCTGTTCGCTCTGATTTTCCTGTCGATTACGCACGAACTTCCGCAATGGCCGCTCGCCTTGAGCGCTGCCTCGGTCGCAGCGGTTTTCGTTGCTGCCGTCTACTGGACCTTATTTGCTGTGTTTGGAGAGGCAAGTCTGGGCGCTCGCCTGGCCCACGCGGCATACGTTCTTGAAGAGGAAGAAGAGACTGATGCCGCGGGCCGCTTTCGCTAATCGCATCGCGCAGCGGCAGGAGAACTAGAAACTGAGAACCGCCTCTCCCAAGTTCGCAAAATATTAGTTCGCAAAATACTGCTGCGCCAGCCACACTCGCAAGGTCTGTTGCATCTGCGACGCGATCTTCACAAACCGGATGCCGACATTTCCCTGCTCGTCAGACCAGGCCACTTCCACCTCGGCCTTCACCCCGCACTTGGTTCCGGGCAGCGCGAAAGACGCGCGCAACAGGTCGCGTGCATCGAATCCGTCGTCGACGCGAACCTGCAGCCCGCCCTGGCTCAGATTGATGAGTTGCGCTCCCACTCGCTTTTGATGGCGCCCACTCAAAGTCACGGGAACTTCCACTCCGGCACGGTGATAACGCAAGCGTCCGTCAAGAATCATGTTGCGCGCGGCGGAGAGCGTGCGCACCGCCTGTTCCACGGAAATTGGCTTGTCAAAAGCGAACATCGCGCCGGTTCCCGCCATATCCTGCCTGCCTTGCGGACCGCCCATGATCACCAGCGGTACCGTATTCGCGCGTGGCGCTTCGCGTTGCAGCTCGTGAAAGAACTGCCCCGTGCCGTTCAGGTCACAGTCAACGATCAGGGCATCAATTTTGGAGCTCGTAATCCGCGCTAGAGCTCGTTGCGGTTCGCTCTCGACGGCAACATCCATGTGCAAGCCGCCAAGAATGCATTCCAGAACACTGACTTCCTGCCAGTCCCGCGAAACCACCATAGATGAGAGTGTCATACCTTCACTCTACCTACGCCGGTAATCGCGACGTAGATCACTAACGTAATGCCGCTCCGAAGTCCGCGCTACGAGCGGGGGCTCCGATACCATTTAACCGTCCGCCGCAGGCCATCTTCAAAGTTGACCTTGGGTTTATAGCCAAGATGCTCTTCCGCTGCGGAAATGTCGGCCAGGGAATGTTTGATATCCCCGTCGCGTTCCTTGCCATACGCTGCGGAACCGGAGTACGCGGTCAGTCCCTGCAGCAGCTTGAATGTCTCATTCAGAGTGATGCGCCGCCCCGTGGCCACATTGAATACCTTGCCAGCCACTTGCGCCGCGGGAGCTTTGCAGGCCAACAGGTTGGCCTCGACTGCATTGTCAATGTAAGTGAAATCCCGGCTCTGCTCACCATCCCCAAAGATTGTGGGCTGCTGCCCATTCAGCATTTGCGTGATGAACTTCGCCAGCACGCCGGAGTAAGGCGACGACGGATCCTGCCGCGGGCCAAAAATGTTGAAATAGCGCAGCGCTACCGTTTCCAATCTATAGCAGCGGTAAAACGAGATCATATAACGTTCGCTGGCCAGCTTGGCCACGGCATACGGTGAAATCGGGTCCGGCGTCATGCGCTCGTGTTTGGGCAGCGTGGGAGTGTCGCCGTAGGCGGACGACGATGCGGCATAGATTATCCGTTTCACCTTCGCATCGCGCGCCGCCACCAGCACGTTCACTGTGCCATCCACGTTCGCCCGGTTGCTTCCGATCGGGTCCAGCACAGACTTTGGCACCGACGGTATCGCCGCTTGGTGCAAAACATAGTCCGCCCCGGCGCACGCCAGTTTCATCGCATCGAGATCGAGGATGTCGGCCTCGCGAAAGTCGATTTGCCCCAGGATCGGCGCGAGATTTTCCTGCTTGCCAGTTGAAAAATTGTCGACCCCACGAACCTGCTCGCCGCGCTGCAACAGCTCTCGCGCCAGAGACGATCCAATAAACCCGCCAATGCCCGTGATCATGTATAGCGCCATAGTGCTTCATCATAGCAATCCGGAGAACTGTTTGGGCATGCAAGGTGAAGCCGAAAAAACGGAGGTCACTGAGAACTGAGAACCGACAACTTGCTACTGATTCTTTCGCAAAATCCGAAAAAACTCTTCCCGGGACAGGATTTGACGATCCTCGAAGAAATCCACCATCGCCTGAATGGCAGCCTTCGGGTTCGTAACAGGACCCTGAGCGTCGGCTCGTGAAACTGTGGAGACGCGCGGCGGTACTCCATTCCCCAGGATCACCGAAGGCTGCGAAAGGGATCGCAGCAGTTCGCGCAATCGCTCCCGATCTTCATCCGACATAGTGGTGAAGAAGATTCCCATGCCAAGATTGGGGTAGATCACGCGCACTTCCCCCCCGGGTCTCGATCCGGAAGCCGTTCACCTCGATCCTTAGGGCGAGCATAGAGCCGATGTGGTGCGTGGCCGCTGCCTCCACGTAGCATCCATGCAGGCTGATGTCGGTGAACGTCGCCCAGGTCGCCACGCCGCTGTCGATATCGCGCAAGTGAGCGCTGCCCTGACACCGGTATCGAGGGCTTCTGCGCTTCTCCGCGCCAGATCGATTTTGCGGAGAAGACCCCGACTCAGGCGCGCGCGCGGGCGCCGTGCCGGCAGCCTGGGGCGAGCCCGATTGCTTCAAGGCGGAGAGGTAGGACGCGCCGTCGGTAGTTTCATCAAACGACATAGCCGCAAGGAGTTTCTGCCTTCACTCTACGGAGCTTTTGAGGGGAACGCTTAGTGGAAGCGGTTGTGGCTTACGACGAAGGGACTCGGCAGTTTCCGTAACGGGAGAAGTTCAAGATTGGGACGCGGCACCAGCAAATTCGGCTGTAGACTGCCGGATCTTATTCCAAACCTCATCTCGCCCAGCCCCGGTTTTCGCCGAGAAGGCAATCACCGGCGCACTTGGATATGCCTCCGCCAGCCCTTTCAGCGCATTGCGCAGTTGATTGTTGGAGAGCCGGTCGCTCTTGGTTGCGATCAGGAGAAAGTCGCGGCCCGAGGCATTCAGGAAGTCCAGGAGCTGACGGTCGCTGTCTTGCGGAGGAACATTTACGTCCACCAGCGCCAGGCATAACGCCAGCGTGGGACGGTCATTGAGGTAGGGCTCGATAAACTTGGGCCACTCCGCGGAAATCTCCCGCGAGAGTTTGGCATAGCCGTAACCCGGCAGGTCGGCGAAGATGACTTCGGCTCGCGGCCTTCCCGGCCAGCGCACTTCGAAAAAGTTGATGCTGCGTGTGCGCCCGGGCGTGGAACTGGTGCGCGCCAGCTTGGTTTCCACCAGAGTATTGATCACGCTGGATTTGCCCACATTCGACCGGCCGAGAAAAGCGACCTCCGGCAAGCTGGGAGCAGGGAAGTGGGAGGCGTCAGTAGCCGCCGCCATGAATCGCGCCATAACCCTCATGCTCCAGTGTGCAATGCGGCGGTGAAAATTGGCAAGTGAGGGTTAGCGGCTGGGTGGAGAGAGTTACAGAAGCAGAACACTGTTCGGAATTACGAACGGAAACTCCAGGGCAGCCTCGTTGAAGCCAAAGGCTTTGCCAGCTCAAATTCGGAAAACCCGATAAAAGACAAAATCAAGATTGGGATTATCCGAGTGGGACTAAACTCCACAGCACTTCTCGGTCGAGAACTCGAGCACAAACTCATTGGAGGAACTTATGAAGCTCGCTAGACGTGTACCTGCTGTTTGCCTTCCCCTGACTGCTGTCATTTTTCTCAGCCTATCCCTGATTTCCCCAGCGCCCTTGCAAGCGCAAAAAGGCAACATTGCCGTTTGCACGGGTTCCGGGACGGTGGCCACCTGGGCTGCTTGCTCGGCCAGTATCTTCGACGCCAGTCAGTTCACCGGTACCACGATTTGCCAACAAATCTATAACACTCTGAACTCCGCGCATTACCCAGCCACCGGAGCTGTCATCGATGCACGCGGTGTCACATCTAGCTTGACCTGCTCCGCCGCGAACGAAACGCCCTGGACCAGCGGGACCACTGCTATCACCACCCCCTCCGTAATTCTGCTGCCCGCAGGTTTAATCACGATCAGCACGGGATGGATACTTCCTGACCGCACCCGCATCTTCGGCCAGGGCGAACGGCCCAACCCCGGCGCGAGTGCTGGTCCTGGGACTCAGATTGTCGCGGCCTCAGGTTTTACCGGAACGATGATTTCCATGGGCGGCGCCAATGCCTACCCCAACGATGCTACCGTTTATCCCTGTGGCGCGTCGAGCGGCATCTGCTTTGGTGTCTCCATCGCGTATCTGCTGCTCGATGGAAATGGGGGCGCATCCCAAAACACAGCCGTCGTTGGCATCGCCAACACCAGTTCCCAGGAATTGAGCTATGTGGACCACGTGAACCTGTACGGCATCCTCGGGACTGGGCTCTCGATTACTACCGCCCAAGCCCAGAATTCAGGCCCGTATTCGAACCTCACCTGCAACCCGGCCGCTAGCTATGCCAGCGGAAACTCAGTATGCGTGGAGATCAACGGCACGGGAGATATTCGCGGAATTCACGGCCTTACCGCGACCGCGCCTTCCTCTGGGTCGACGGGACCGGCAGCCGCGATCCTGCTCGATTCCAACAATACAACGCTCGAAGACCTGCACTTTGAGGGCTACGTCGACGGCATCCTCATCGGATCCAATGCCAAGGCCCAATCCAACACGATCTTTAATGTGACCGGCGGGACAGGCGCGGGGCCCATGACGAATCTGATTGAAATATCCACCAACAAAACCGTCACCGACCTCAGCGTGATGGGTCTTACCACATCCAGCTCAACCATCAACAGCATTAAGGACGATGTAACCAGCACGACCCTTACCGACGGCTACCTTGCTCTATATGTGCTCGGCGACACGATGGGCGGCGGATATTCTCGTTTCACCACCAGCACCAGCGGTGTCGCTCCCTCATGGGGTTTCGGGAATCTCGGCAGTACCGGCACCCCGAGTGGCTCATGCGTCAACGGGGCGCTTTTCTCCAACGTCACCGGCGGATCAGGGCACACTTTGTTTAGCTGCGTGGGCTCGGCGTGGAAAGACATCAACTAGGCATTCAGCGAACGCTTTCTCGGACCTGGCCTCATTCGGAGGGCCGGGTCCGAATCTTTCCTCCCCCTCGGCTGCATTCTTTCGTCAACCGCTATTGACACCGCTCGATGGGCTTCCAATTGACCTCCGGTCTGACCGGGCTGCCAGCCGCCTGTCAGCGCAGGTTTTCGCGACGAAACTGCTTGCTGAGCGTGAGCGCCTGGTGCTGGTACGACGATCCAATATTCGTCCCATAGATCTTCTCGGGCCGCGATAGCAGGGGCATATAGTTCAGCCGGCCCACAAGTTGCCCGTGCTCGATCAGGAACGGAACTTCATGGGCTCGGACCTCAAGCACGGCGCGGGTTCCCTTGATGTCGCTGGAACCATAGCCAAAGCCGGGATCGAAGAAGCCGGCGTAATGAATACGAAACTCACCGTCCGAGGGATCAAAAGGAACCATCTCCGCCGCGTACTCGGGAGGTACGCGCACTCTTTCGCGGGAGGCAAGAATATAAAAATCGTCGGGCTCGAGGATCAGACTCTTGCTGGCATTTTGATGACGAACTTCCCAGAACTCTTCGGTTGAGTAATAGTTGATCCGATCCAGTTCGATTGCCGGAGCGTACTTCTTCGCCTTGTAAGCAATCACTTCGCCCGCCTCCGTGCCTTCCAGATTCACCGTAATCCTCAGGCCGCGGTGAAGCTTCGCTTTGACGGGGCTATCTTCCTCGTCCATGTAGACCAGCGGGTCTTCCTGATCCAGCCCTTTGATGGTGCGGTCGCCGGCGCGAGGACTGCCTTGCACGAACCGTAGCTGGCTTAGCCGCATCCCCGCTCGAAGGGAGATGGTGAAGGTACGGGAAACAACTTCGGCATACAGTTTGCCTTTGTATCCCGCGGGCACAAAGTCGAACTCGGTGCCATAGTCGGTGATCAGGCGGGTAAAAATGTCCAGGCGTCCGGTCGTGCTCTTAGGATTAGCCTTCCCGGAGATATTTTCCGGCAAATTCAGCTCTTCCACGAGAGGGATGATGTAAACGCAATCTTTTTCCAGAACGGGTGCGCCCGTCAGATCGATCCGCGCCATGCGGAGGTCTTTGATTTTGGCTTCGACCGTACTGTTCGGACCGGGCAGAAAACTCGCGCGCACGCGATGCGCCATATCGCCCAGCCGCAGGTCAAGACTCGCCGGCTGGATATGGTCAGGATTGATCGCGGGCATGGCGCTGATGTGTCCACGAGCGACCAGGTTGCTGATTTCCTGCGAAGGCAGGATTCCCGTGGTCCGGGCTTGAGCGCTTTCGATCGGCCGTTCCGGCTCGTTCTCAAAAGCAATCTGACTTTGGTCGGATGTGGACATCTTCATGATTCCCGGTGTCGCTTCATGGCTTCAAATCATGTCTTCAGAGAAGCGAACGCCCCATCTTTAAGTTTATACCTCGCGGCTGGGCGAAAAATCTGGCAGTCCATTCGAAATGCTGGCGAAGGGCTGCTCTCGGCGGGCTGGAAAGTGCTTTCACTGTAAGGAGGCGGGCAAAGCATGTCAAGCCCGCACGGGAGCAATTGCGTCAATGCCACGCTGCACTAGCGATTCAGAAACTGGCAACTGGGTACTGGCAACCGGCAACTGCCTTTACTGATGCGCCGTAGCACTATCCTCGGTGCCGGAAGTCAAAGGCGCGATCGGCTGCGCAGCTTCTTCCTCGCGGAGGGTGGGCAGGGGAGATTCCAGCGCAATCTGCAGCACCTGGTCCATCGTATCCACAAAGTGCAGTTTCATGGCGGTGCGCAGGTTTTCCGGAACCTCGGCCAAATCTTTTTCGTTGTCCCGCGGCAGTATCACTTCAAAGAGTCCGGCGCGATGCGCGGCCAGCAGCTTTTCCTTGAGTCCGCCGATCGGCAGCACCTTGCCGCGCAGCGTAATTTCACCGGTCATGGCCAGGTCGCGCCGCACGGGAATCTTGCTCAGCGCGCTCGCGATCGCAGTCGCAATGGTGATGCCGGCCGACGGACCGTCCTTCGGGATAGCGCCTTCCGGCACGTGCACGTGCAGGTCAAGGTGACGGTAGAAATCCCGAGTCAGTCCAAGACGATGCGCGCGTGAGCGAACATACGACAAGGCAGCCTGCGCCGATTCCTGCATGACGTCGCCGAGCTTGCCGGTGAGCGTCAGCTTGCCCTTGCCGTCAACCACTGTTGCCTCGGTGCTGAGGATGGAGCCGCCAACTTCAGTCCATGCCAAGCCGGTGACCAATCCTACTTCGCTCTTCTCGTGCGCCAGCGTGTCGCGGAACTTGATGACACCCAGGAAGTCCGTAACGTTCTCTCCGGTCACGGCGACGGTATAGTTTTCGCCTTCTTTCACCACTTTGCGCGCGACCTTGCGGCAGACGTTGCCGATTTCGCGCTCCAGATTGCGCACCCCAGCTTCGCGGGTGTAGGCGCGGATCAGCGTAGTGATGGCGTCGTCGGTGAACTTGACGTTCTTTTCCGACAAGCCGGCCTGCAACATCTGCTTCTTTACCAGAAACTGCTTGGCGATCTCCAGTTTTTCCTGCTCCGTGTAGCCATGCAGCCGCAACACTTCCATGCGATCCTGCAGCGCGGGAGGAATCGTGTGCATTACGTTCGCAGTGGCCACAAAGAACACCTGCGAGAGGTCGTATTCCACGTCGAGGTAGTGGTCGACGAACATGAAGTTCTGTTCGGGATCGAGCACTTCGAGCAGGGCGGCGGATGGGTCGCCGCGGAAGTCCATCGACATCTTGTCGACTTCGTCGAGCATGAAGACCGGGTTCTTGGTCCCGGCCTTCTTCATCATTTGAATGATCTGGCCTGGCAACGCGCCAATGTAAGTGCGCCGGTGGCCGCGAATTTCGGCTTCATCGCGCACTCCGCCGAGCGACATGCGTACGAACTTGCGCCCCGTGGCCTTGGCAATCGACATGCCGAGCGAGGTCTTGCCCACGCCCGGCGGCCCTACGAAGCAGAGAATCGAGCCCTTGGGGTTTTTCACCAACTGCCGCACGGCGAGAAACTCAAGAATACGTTCCTTGATCTTCTCCAGTCCGTAATGATCTTCGTTCAGAACTTTTTCGGCGCGCGCGATGTTGCGGATTTCTTTGGAGCGCTTTTTCCACGGCACCGCCAGCAGCCAGTCGAGATAGTTGCGCGAAACCGTGGATTCCGCCGACATGGGTGGCATGGCTTCCAGTTTCTTCAGTTCCTGCAGCGCCTTGTCTTTGACTTCCTTGGGCATGCCCGCGGATTCGACCTTCTTCTTCAGTTCGTCGAATTCGCTCTTCTCGCCGCGGCCCAGTTCCTTCTGAATGGCCTTGATCTTCTCGTTGAGGTAATACTCTTTCTGCGCCTTCTCCATCTGCCGCTTTACCCGCGACTGGATGGTGCGGTCCACATTGAGCTTTTCGATCTCCACGTCGAGCACATCGGCAATGCGGTTCAGGCGCTCCGAAGGATCGAAGATTTCCAGCAGTTCCTGTTTTTCTTCAATGGAGAGCTGCAGGTTGGCGGCAATGATGTCGGTGAGCTTGGCCGGATCTTCCATGCGCACGGCCGAGATCATGGTCTCGTAGTTCAGCGCCTGGCAAAGTTTTACATACTGCTCAAACAGCGTGGTCACGCGCTGCATGCCGGCTTCGATCTGCGCGTTCATCTCGGTGGGATAACGAGCCACCCGAACGTTCGCCTGCATGTAACCATCGGCGTCGGTGGCCTGGAGCAGGCGGCCGCGCTCAATGCCTTCGACTAAGACTTTGATATTGCCATCGGGCAGCTTCAGGCTCTGCACAATGTTAACGATGGTACCGACCTGATAGATCTCATTGGACTTGGGTTCGTCGATCGAGGCATCGTGCTGGGTGGCCAGGAAGATTTTCTTGTCCGCGGCCAGCGCCTCTTCCAAGGCGCGCACGCTCGACTCGCGGCCCACCACAAACGGCGTCATCATGTAAGGGAAGATGACCACGTCCCGGATGGGCATCATGGGCAGCTTCCTGCTCTCGAATTTTTCCTTGGATGTGGTCACTCAATCTCCCTGGGCTTTTCCTGCTGGACTTATGCCGCCGGACATGTACTCGAATGACAATCGCGGTGCCCGTGCTCACCACCTACGTCCACGAACAGTTTACTACTTTTTCACTACCCAGCCTTGTCTAAAGTTACGGAAGCGCTGCGCTTCTCCACCATCTCCCGAGTGACCTCGAACTCCTTCAGTTTCTTCTGGCTGGGCAGGTGGAACATCAGGTCGAGCATGAGTTCTTCCAAAATCATGCGCAGTCCGCGAGCCCCCACTTTGCGGGCCATGGCTTGGCGGGCGACGGCCCGCAGGGCCTCGTCGCTGAACTTCAGGCGTACATTCTCGAACTCGAACAGGCGCTGGTACTGCTTGACGATGGCATTCTTGGGCCGGGTAAGGATCTCAATCAGCGCAAATTCATCCAGGTCTTCCAGCATGCCCACGACCGGCAGGCGGCCAACGAATTCAGGAATCAAGCCGAACTTAATCAAATCTTCCGGCTGGATCTCACTCAGCAATTCGAAGTTGCGCTTGCGCGACGTGTTGTCTTCCTTCTCATCCTCTGCGCCAGCCCGGAAGCCGAGCGATTTCTTGCCCACGCGCCTTCCAATGATCTTCTCCAGGCCAACAAACGCCCCTCCGCAGATGAAGAGAATATTGGTGGTATCGACCGGAGTGAATTCCTGGTGGGGATGCTTGCGTCCCCCCTGCGGCGGAACGTTGGCAATAGTTCCTTCCAGAATCTTAAGCAGGGCCTGCTGCACGCCTTCGCCGGAAACATCGCGCGTAATCGACGGGTTCTCATCCTTGCGCCCGATCTTATCGATTTCGTCAATATAGATGATGCCGGTCTGGGCGCGGCTCACATCGCCCTCGGCCGCCTGCAAAAGCTTGAGGATGATGTTCTCCACATCCTCGCCCACATATCCGGCCTCGGTTAGCGTGGTGGCATCGACGATGGCGAAAGGCACGTCCAGCATGCGCGCCAGAGTCTGTGCCAGGAGCGTCTTGCCAGTGCCCGTCGGACCAATCAGCATGATGTTCGACTTGCTCAGTTCGATGCCGTCGTTGGTCTTCTGCCGGTTCATGAAGATGCGCTTGTAGTGGTTGTAAACCGCTACTGCCAGCTTCTTCTTGGTCTGCTCCTGCCCGATCACATATTCATCCAGGAAGGTCTTGACCTCCTGCGGCTTGGGCAGTTGATTCGGGGCAGCGGCTTGGGGAGTGGCCGTGCGATCGTCTTCCAGGATCGAGTTGCACACCGCCACGCACTCATCGCAAATATAGGCGCGAGGATAATCGCTGGGCGACGATATGAGTTTGGCTACGGCATCCTGCGACTTATGGCAGAACGAACAGCGCAGAATCTCGTCGGAGCCTGACTTGTTTTTCACTCGGCTCTACTCCTTTAACATTCGTGCGATCTAAACTGGACCCTGCCGCTTCAAGAGTGAAAGCGTTCGATCCCTGTCCCGCCCCTACTACTAATTTTACTCTTCCCTCATCGATCCAGCCTTCAGGCGCGAAGGCAGATCATACCGCTTTTCCGGTCTTATAGATGATATCGTCTATGATTCCGTACTCCTTCGCCTGCTGCGCGTTCATAATGAAATCGCGCTCCACGTCCTTTTCCACCTTATCGAGCTTCTGCCCGCTGTGCTTGGAGAGTAACTGATTAGTAATCTCCCGCATGCGCAGAATCTCCCGCGCGTGGATGTCAATGTCGGTAGCCTGACCCGACAATCCTCCCATCGAAGGCTGGTGGATAAGGATGCGTGAATTGGGCAAAGCATTCCGCTTCTTGGGCTCCCCGGCCGCCAAAAGCAAAGCCGCCATCGAAGCCGCCTGGCCCACGCAGAGCGTCATCACGTTATTCTTTACGTATTGCATGGTGTCGTAAATCGCCATGCCCGCTGTGATCGACCCTCCCGGAGAGTTTATGTAAAGCTGAATGTCTTTCTCCGGATCTTCCTGGGCGAGAAACAGCATCTGCGCAATCACCAGATTGGCGATGTTGTCGTCAATCGGCGTGCCGATGAAAATAATGTTATCGCGGAGCAGCCGGGAATAAATATCGTAGGCGCGTTCGCCCCGACCGGTCTGCTCAATCACCATCGGTACCAGCATCATTTGCGGATCATTTGGTTTCATTTTTCAACCGGACCTGTCACCGGAACTGCCACACTCCGCCCCGAACCAACGTCCTTCGCTGCTCGGGGAGGTTAAAAGTGGTCCGCATTTTCTTCGGTTTATGCGGACTGGTGATAAAGAAAGTCGAGGGTCTTTTCGCTGCGGATTCTCATCCGGATTCTATCGAGGCCCCCATCCTCTGTCAAACGAGCCTGCAC
>Ga0182015_10000509_pt1 | contig 55484 bp, 45 predicted proteins | sample 712P3MmetaG_FD_120478 | JGI IMG/M metagenome (GOLD analysis project Ga0182015, IMG submission 120478) | Permafrost microbial communities from Stordalen Mire, Sweden - 712P3M metaG | ecosystem: Environmental > Terrestrial > Soil > Wetlands > Permafrost | place: Sweden: Stordalen | collected...
GTTTTTTCCGGTGATAATCGCTGCGGCGCCGACGTTGGCACTCCGGCTTACCGCAGACGAATTGCTGGGGACGGAAAACAGAAGGCGCAAAGGAACTTTGGCAATAAGGACAACGGCGGGACTGGCTCAAGCCGACTCCTCAGAGGATCATTGGGATGAATCAATGAGGAGAATCGAAATCTCGAGTGTTACGCAAGACTGCGGGGAAAAACTAATTTAGAAACTGCTGTAGAGTACTTACCGCCTCCCCGTCGACCGGGGGCTCTCCCGGGTGGATCCCTGGCTCCGGCCTAGACCGGCTAGAACGGATCACTTTCTCGTCGGCGTTAACACTCTAGAGTCTTCCATTAGAGCGTGGCAACTCGGTAGCCGCAGTGGCGGGCGTGGTTGGCGCATTCGTCGGACGTAAGGAGACCCGGTGCGGCCGCGATGAGGTCGCACACGTGCTCGAAAAGTGCGGGGACGCATCGCGCGAAAAAACGCTTTTAGTTTAGCGAAGGCGAGTTCGATGGGGTTGAAGTCCGGACTGTGACGCGGCAGAAAGCGGACCCGGGCGCCGCCTGTTCGAAGGCCGCATCGACTCTCTCAAATTTGTAAGAAAAAGCATTGAATTGTCCTTGACAAGAAAAGTTGTCAATGCTACCGTCTCCTCGTGCTCGACCTCCAAGTCATCGATGATCCGGCAGCAGCGACGGTGGCTTTGGAGCCCATGCGGGGGCGACTCCTCTCCGAGCTGGTCGTGCCCGCCTCGGCGGCAACCTTGGCCACGCGGGTTGGCCTGGCTCGGCAGAAAGTCAACTACCATCTGCACGCGCTGGAGGCGCACGGGCTGATACGGCTGGCCGAGGAACGCAAGTGGGGCGGGCTGACGGAACGGATACTCGTGGCGACGGCCGCTTCCTACGTGGTTTCGCCGAGCGCCCTGGGTCCGGTCGCCGCCGATCCGAATCGGGAAATCGATAGGCTGTCCGCGAGCTATCTCATCGCCCTGGGCGCACGGGTCGTCCGCGAGGTGGGCGATCTGGTTCGTCGTGCGAAAGAGACGGGCAAACGCCTGGCGACCCTGGCAGTGGATACCGAGGTTCGCTTCCGGTCGACGTCGGACCGGGCGGCTTTCAGTGTCGAACTCGCCGAAGCCATCACGAAACTGGTTTCGAAGTACCACGATGAATCCGCCCCCGGCGGCCGCGCGCATCGCCTGGTGGTCGTGGCGCACCCTCTGTCGCAGAAATCCAATCCCAAGGAGCCATCATGAGCGTGAAGAAAGAAGCATCCGGACGCCGTTCCGTCAAAGTCGAAGTTGAGGTCCCCGGCACGCCAGAGGAAGTCTGGCAGGCCATCGCCACCGGGGCGGGTATTTCATCCTGGTTTGTGCCGACTGAGTTCGAGGAGCGCGACGGGAAGCCCGTTGCGGTGAAATTGAACTTCGGCCCGGGCATGGAGTCCAGTTCCGTCGTGACGGCCTGGGATCCGCCGCGGAGGTTTGCCGCCGAGGCTCCTGGCTGGGCCCCTGGCTCGCCGACCATCGCGGACGAGTGGAGCGTCGAAGCACGCGGAGGAGGCATCTGCGTCGTCCGCGTGGTGCATAGCCTCTTCGCCAGCACGGACGACTGGGACAACCAACTGGAAGGCACCGAATCCGGCTGGCCTGGCTTCTTCCGCATCCTGCGGATCTATCTGATGCACTTCCGCGGCCAACGCTCCGCGATGATGCAGTGGATGGCCCCCGCCGCGGGAACCGAAGCGGAGGCCTGGGAAACGCTGACCGCGGCATTGGGGCTGAAAGGCGTGAGCGCCGGGCAACGTTGTTCCACACCGGCGGGCGTCCCGGCGCTCAGCGGCGTGGTAGAGCACATAAGCCAGAGTCCGTACAACGCCCTGCTGCGGCTCGACAAGCCGGGGCCGGGCACGGCCGCCCTTGGCGCCGTCAACTTCGGCGGACAGAGCATGGTCACGCTAAGCTTCTACTTCTACGGCGATCAGGCGGCCGGGACCGTCGCCCGTGAGACACCGCTCTGGCAAGCGTGGATTGAAGAACGCTTCCCGACGCCGTCGGAGACGAGCAAGAGTGAATGATCGCGTCGTCACGGGAGTGCACTCCCGTCGTTGCGCTCACTGTCCGGACCCTCCCCTGCACGAGGGGAGGGTCTGCTCGCTGGGTGTATCGCTGCTAATCAGGGATCTATTGTTCGGAGTGCAGGCGTGGGACGCGGCGACTCTGAGTTGCGTGGCCGAGTTGCTAGGGCTGGCGTCGATGGCGGCGAGCTTCCTGCCCCCGCGTCGCGCGGCGTCGGTGAACCCAACCGAGGCGTTGCGAGCGGAGTGACGGTCCGACAGCTTCCTTCAAATTAGAGAAACCGCCCAGTCATTCAGTCAAGACTCGAAGTGCACGAAGAGCCTCTCAATTTTCCAGCTTCGGGGAGTGACGATGGAACCCTCTCGGAACTGCCCACAGGAGAGAAGTGTAGGTGCGCAGGTTTTGTTCTCGGGGCAGTTTCGATAGGGCGTTTGACGTGAACCGCTAGCGTTTGCGGCGGATGGGTGCGAGCTATGAGAATTCAATCGACTTCAGCCTGAAAAGCCTTGCCCGACGAGGTTGGCGCACCCTACGATCTCTGGTAGTAGCTCGCCCCGCAGTCTAGTCTCGCGTTTGTTCCGAAGCATGAAAACAAATCCGCGCCAGACTGCATTCCCGCTCCTATTCGTTCTGTTGCTCACCGCAACTCTCCACGCCCAGAACCCGCGCGGTTCGCTGCGCGGCACAGTGCAGGACGCAACCGGCGCCCGCATCTCTTCCGCCAAAATCGTGGCGCAATTGTCGGGCTCCCCGGTGAAACGCGAGGCCGCTAGCCAAGACCAGGGCGAGTTTCGTCTCGATGACCTACTGCCCGGCAACTACCGCATCACCATCAGCGCCGCAGGCTTCGCCCCGGCGCAAGCCGATGTCGTCATCGCCGTCGCCACCGTCCGCGATATCGCGGTTACCATGAAGCCTGCGGCGACCTCGGAGACCGTCAACGTGCAGAGGAGTTCTTCCTCGATTACAACGGAAACGATCGACACCTCGAGCGCGGTGCGCGGAGGTGTTGTTGGCAGCCAAGACTTGGAAACTCTGCCGCTCCCGGCGCGAAGCTTCGCCAATATCGCCTATCTCGTGCCTGGAACCGAGCCCGTCGAGCCGTCCGACCCCACGAAGGCGCGCATCACCGCAGTCTCGACCGGTGGAAGCTCCGGATTGAACAACGAACTATCGGTCGATGGCGCCGAAAACTCCGACGACTGGATCGGCGGTTTTCTGCAAAACTTCTCGCCCGATGGCATTCAGGAATTTGCCGTGCGCACCTCGAACGAAGACGCTGATACGGGTTGGACCACGGCCGGGTCGGTGGTGATTACCACCAAGCGCGGGAGCAACGAATGGCACGGCGACGCCGCCTTCTACGAGCGCGCTGCCGCGTTGAATGCGCGCTTTCCCATCGAGAATCCGGCGCAGACGTGTACGAACGGTGTTTGCGTCAACAACCCGAAACAGCCGTTCTCCCGCCAGAACTATATTGGAACTTTCGGTGGCCCCATCGCCAAAGACAAAGTCTGGTTCTTCACCTCATTCGAAAATGTCCACGAAAACGCGAGCATTGCCTACAGCCCCGCAAGCATTACGCAATTTGACGCGCTGGCGCAATTAGCCTCCGAGGGATTGATTGCGGGCGTGCCATCGATCGCCGTTCCGGAATTCGTTCCGATTCCTTTTCGCGACTACCTCAGTTCGCTGCGCTTTGACTGGGCACAATCTGCGAAATCGAATTGGTTCATGCGCGCCTCGTCGGACAGCTACCTTACGCACAACGCCCTGGTGCAGCAGGGCACATTGCCATCGACTGGTCTGGTCACGCACAACAATTACTGGAATGTGGCGCTGGCGAATTCCTATACTTTCAATTCAACCTGGCTGGGCAATCTGGTCCTCGATGCCAGCTTGTTGCATCTCACGCAGACCCGGAACTCAGATCTGGGCTTCGCGCTGGCCTTCCCCTTCAGCTCCACCGCGCTGACCATTTCCGGCTTCGAAACCTTCGGCGACAACCAATTCGCCACTCCTATTACGCTTTTCCCCGACCTGCGCAATCAGGACAAATACCAGTTTCGCTACGACCTGAGCCATGTTGCCGGAAGTCATGCGCTCAAGTTCGGCATCGACTTCATCCACGAACCCGTGCTCAGCGGCGCATTTCCAGGGAACCAGGAAACAATTTATAAGTTTCCGCAGAACCCAAAGTACTATGTCGCAAACCCGTCCCAATTTCCGATTGACCTCGCGAGCGGTGCTTCCACCACTCCCGCCCACGACGGCAACTTTTCGCAGGATGTTCAGCGTCTCGCGTTCTACGCCGAAGACTCCTGGCGGGTCTCGCACCAGCTCACGGTCAACTACGGCTTGCGTTATCAGACAACCTGGGGACTATTCCTAGGTTCAGGCCGGAGCGAAGCCGAGAACGCGGCGTACCTGACGCTCGAAGCGTTGGATATTACGACCGTGCCGAGCGTACCGCAAGATTATCGCAAGCAAATCGCGCCTCGGCTCGGGATTGCTTACTCCCCCGGCAGCAGCGGGAAGACCGTAATTCGCGCCGGTTTCGGCCTCTATTACGACGACCTGGCACAGAACGGATGGGCCACGGCATTCCAGGGGGTTAACAATTCGAACTTCACAACCGGAACCTGCACTCTCGAAGGAGGTCCCGGCACTTATTCGCTTATCGGCTCGGGCTGCCTGGCGGGTGGCCTCGGGCCTTTAGCGCCTGTTCCAACTCCCGCGAACACGGTCACCGGTAATCTGGTCGGCTCGCCTTACAAAACGCCCTACGCCATTCACACCACTGGCGGCGTGCAGCACGCCTTCAACCAACATTGGCTGATGAGCGCCGATTACGTACACGAACAGGGCAATCACGGCTACCGCGGCTTCCCCTATACCAGCGACTCCAGCCTATTCACTCCGCTCATTTCCACAGCGGAGCCTCGCAACGAATATGCTACGGATCAAATGAATGTGGTTCCTAACGTCAATGTGTTCGAGTCTGACAACCGTTCTAGCTACAACGGCCTGTTGCTGCATTTGCAAGGCAATATGCGCCGCTTTAACCTGGTCGCGAACTACCAACTCTCCAAGGCGCAGACCTGGGGATGCCTGCTGGGCGAACTCTTTGACTACGTGGATGGCGTCTGTCCCCAAGAACCTGGCCAACCAAATGCCGGACTCCTGAATGCTTTCGGACAAGGCGACTACGGCCCATCGGGTGAAGACGTTCGCCATCGCTTCGTGCTGGCCGGCCTGGTGCACCTCCCGGGCGGATTCGAATTGAGCACCATCAACCAGGTGGAGAGCGCCCGCCCCATCACAGTCACGAACGCCAACAACACTGACCGCATTTACATTCAGTTCAGCGGTGCGTCGCTGCCCTCCTATACCAGCCTCGATGAGTTCCGCGGCACGCCTTACATCCAGTCAGACCTGCGCGTCACGCGTCCTTTTAAAATCAAAGAGCGCTGGCAGTTCGATCCGTTGATCGAGTTCTTCAATCTCTTCAACCGCAACAATCCCGGTGCGAACTACGCGGTCAATGTCGTCCAGCTCCCAGTCCCTTCGCTGCAGATGACGCCAAATTCGCTCGGGCAGACCATCGTCAGCGATATTTGCACGAATCCCGGCTGCTCCCAAACCGTGCCCATCACCAGCCGGAAGCAGCTTGAAATACCCGTGGGCGCCCTGGGAGATTTCTTCGGCCCCGGCACAACCGTAGGCATCCCCTTTGCGGCGCAATTGGGCATGCGAGTGACGTTCTAGCCGAGGATGAGTGCCTTAGAGGCGGTCTTGTTGGCGAGGATTCTTCGGAATTCTTCTGGGAGGCTACGAGGGATTTGGTTTACTCTCTCGTCCGACTACCCTGGAAGAGGCAGGGCTCGTAAGTGGATCGCGAGTCGATGACGCGGCTTTCAAGGTACCTTCTACCGCACCAGCCACTCCGTCGCCGCGTGTACCCGCACCAGCAGCGCGCTGTAAGTCACGGCTAAAGCAGCCACCACGGCAACCGCAGCGCACAGCGCATATCCCAACGAATATCTTGGGCCGGTATTCTGCCGCCGTTCCGTCCACGCAATCAACCGCTCGACGCGCGCATTCACGGACTGCGCCGGGCTGTAAACCAAAGCCGAAGTCAGCTCCGCGGGCGGCTCCAGAGAAGTCCGCCGCGATAATTTGATCACAGCCGCAGCCAGATCCAGAGCTTCGGAGGCGCTTGAGACTGCGGCATCGTCGGCAGCCATTTCACTCGCTTCGCGCCACGCACTCTCCAACTCCGCCATGCCCGGAAATGCCACCAGACGCAGAATCAGCTTTCTCAGATTGTCCCGGCGGCGCACATGCACCACTTCATGCCGGAGAGCGGTCTCCAACTCCCGCTCGGTCAACACAACTTCCGCCGCTCGCGACAACCACAGGCTGGGTCGCAGAATGCCTGCTGCGGTGAGGGGAGGCGCAGCCGCCGAAATGCGCCGCACCGCAACCGAATTCATGGAATCTATCGGCCTGGCGCCGATCACGCGCGCCTCGCTCGACCACCGCGCAACCGTTCGCGAAGCCCGCAACAACGCCGTCGCCGCCTTCCACAATCCCGCCAGCAGCATAGCCATCCCGCACAGGCCTAGCACCACGGGCATAGCGCCCATGGGTTCATCCAGGGCGCGCGGCTCGAGCAGCAGGAACGAAGGTACGGCCAGGATGAGGGTAACTCCGGTTGCCACGGCGAATGGCATCATGCGCAAGGCAAAAAGCAAATCCGCGCAGCGTCGCGCCGAGTACCGCGGACCGCCAAGCCCCACATTCCGCCACACGCCGCAAACCGCCAACGACAGGGCGCTGTAGAACACGACGAAGATGGAGAGAGAAACGGCGATCCCGCGCAGCGCGAACACTTATGATCGTTCCTCCTTCCGGCCCATTTCCCGCTGGCTCAGTTCGCGGCGCTTGCGTTCCACCAGCTTCCGCAAATCGTCGAGCAACTGCTCGTCCCGTTCGCCCAGGATTTCCACCAGGAAGGAAAGCGGCAACGACGAAGCCGGACTCGCATCCAACAGTTGGCGAAAGGCGTGGCCCGCCACTTCCCGATGCATCTCCTCACGGCTGAATCGCGGGGCGTAGCGGAACGCCCTGCCGTGCTCGCGTCGCGTCAGCAGTCCCTTTTTGAACAGCCGATCCAGCGTAGTCATCACCGTGGTATAGGCCAGATCCCGGTAACCGCCTTCGACCAGTTCGCGGACGGTGGCGCTGCCTCTTGCCCACAACCCGTCGAGCATGCGCTGCTCCAGCGGTCCAAGCTGCCGCGAAGAGCTTCGGAATGGATGGAAAATCCGTTTCATCCTCGTTCCCGCTGAATCCCGCATTCTACCGTGAGTCACCTCCCGTACGCGAACATCTTCCAATGGTGCGAGCTTTCGGGATATGGAGTGACCTGCGTACGATATCCTCAGGGCGGTTGGGTCGTTTCGCGGCCGCTTGCGTTTGCGCCTGTCAGCAGACAGGCCGATCGGGCCTCTACAGATCCGTAGAGGTGATGCAACCGACCAAAAGTATGGCTAGAGTTACTTAGAATTGGGGTGGGAAACGGGAATCGAACCCGCAACCGTCGGAGCCACAGTCCGGTGCTCTGCCAGTTGAGCTATTCCCACCGCCGCTTCGATTATAGCAACTGCGCTTCGCACATGTCAGAAACGGTAGCCGCAGTCGAGCCTTCCACTGCGAATCGGATTGCGACAGTTCGCTCGTCAATCGACCGCCCCCCCGTGCAACACTTTCGATTCTCGTGTGCCGATGACCCTGGACTTCGACTTTTCTTTTTCCTAGTCTGGGAAGCGTTGGCAGGGCATCTGATGCGGGCGTTCTAGTGGCTTCCCTGGTAGGCCGGAGGACTGGCGCCCGTTGTGGGAGTGATCACTACTCAGCTATAAACGGCTCCACCATGAACTGAATAGATAAGTCAGGCTGGAAAAGGATAAGTGGAAGAAAGAAGACGAGAAACCCTCGAGAATTCCTGACAGAAAAGTCGATAATCGGGATAGCAACGCCGGGTGCTCAGGCTGTGCTGCGGGCTCTAGTGCGGGATTGAGAAATTCTTCGCTGACGGATCCCGGGGAGGAGTTCGTTTGCCTGCTGCGAGCGGTCGCCGTCCCACCACCTTCTCCCGCCAAGTTCATCCCCTGCCTACCCCAACGTATTCGAACCCCATGGCGCGCAGCCGCACGGAATCCAGCAGGTTCTTCGTATCCACGATGATGGGTTTCTTGAGTAGGTGCTTGATGCGCTCAAAGTCGAGCGCGCGGAACTCAGGCCAGCCCGTGCCCACCACCAGTGCGTCCATGCCTTCGGCCGCGGCATAAGCCGACTCGCAGTAGCGTATCGAACCATTCAGTTGCAGCTTGGCTTCGGAAAGAGCAACGGGGTCATAAGCCCGCACCCTCGCGCCTTTGGCGACCAGCCTTTCGGCCAACCGCATTGCGGACGAACCGGCCACCGAATTCGTATTCGGCTTGAAGGCCAGACCGAGAATTCCCACGTCCTTGTTCTCCACCGAGTTCAAAGCCAGGGCGATCTTATCGACCAGGCGCTCGGCCAGAGTATGGTTGACGTCACGCGCCGCGCTCAGCACTTTCAACGGCACGCCGTTGGCCTCAGCCAAATGCGCCAGCGAATCCATGTCCGACTCGGCGAACACGCCGCCCATGCCCGCTCCCGGCTGCAGGCAGCGCGGAGCGATCTTCTTGTCGAGACCGAGCGCCAGAGCCAGACTGACTGCGTCCGCACCCACGCGCTCGCACAGGGCCGCAACTTCGTTGATGAATGAAATCTTCGTCGCCACAAAGGCCGTCGCCGATTCGCGCACCAGTTCCGCCGTCGCCTGGTTGGTCACAATCACCGGCACACCGCGCATTACCAGGGGATGAAAAATCTGTTTGAGAATTTGCACTGCTTCGTTGGAGGTCGATCCTAGAATCAGCCGATCAGGCCAATTGAAGTCTTCCACCGCGCAACCGTCGGTGAAGAACATGGGCTGGGAGACGATCGTGCCATGCACGCCCGCATCCTTCAGGGATTTCTCGAGCGCCGCGGCCGTGCCCACGCCGACCGGAGTGACGATCGTCAGAATCGGAGGCTTAGGTGCCAGGCGCGCGATCCGCATCACCACGTCGGCCAGGTTTTCGGCTCCGTCTTCCGCCAGAAAAATCACTTGCGTCTTGCGCGCAAAGGATTCGAGATCGGTGGAATACGCCAGGCGCCCCGCCCGCACGTTTCGCCGGATGATCTCTTTCAGATTCTTCTCAAAGAATGGGATGTTGCCCCGGGCCATCTCGACCATGCGCGACCGATCGGGATGACAGCAGGAAACTGGAGTGCCAAAATCTGCCAGACAGGCCGAAATCACTGTTCCCAGGAAACCCGACCCGTAGACACCGATCTGCATGCTTGCCCTCCGGCTGTGCTGGGACCCACGCCCAAGACCGCTCCCGGCGCGGGATTCGCCCCATTCCCTCTCTTCATGTTTACAGTGCCGCCAGAGGCTTCGCAACGCACGGGAGGGAAATGTACCAGGGCCATGCACTCTGGCCGGAGAGTAATGTACTACCGGGTAACCCGAGAGCGCCTGAGGCCAAACGAAGACGATTTACGGTGAAACCAGGCTGCTGCCGAGCGAGACCGGCGTCGCCTTCGCTCTTATCGAGGGCCAACCCCCTATCTCGAGTAAGGGTTCACACGCTTCGGGTCGTACTCGAAATCAACCAGACCGTCGCGGTAGTCCAGCTTCACCTCAAGGACCCGCAGCATTTCAAACCCCAACAAACCGGAAACCTCCGTCCCGGTGTGGCGGCTTAAGGTGGAAAGGTCCAGCGTGAGGATGCCCAGATTCGGCTGCTGCAAATGCCCGAAACGCAAAGTGGCCCTGTCGGAACTGTAGACCTTGTTCACGTCTCCGTTCAGACCAAGGACCCGGATGGTGTCATCGGAACTTACCTTGCTGACCTGCCGCCCGGCCCGCGCCGAGAGAATATTGCTGGATGCACCCGTGTCGAGTCCGAAGAGCATGAATTTTGAATCGTTCACGCTGGTCGGCACGAGCATGCTGTGGCCAAAGCGGAACACTTTCGTCCAATTCGCCATCTCCGGCGAAATGTAACGGTCTCTCGGCAGGAGGGCTGGCTTTGATGTCAGAGCGGGAGATTTCTGCTCCTTCGAAACCCGCTCGTTCGTGCTGTCTTCTTTCCGCTCAGCATTCGCTTGTTCCTCTCCCTCGCTGTTCAGCGACTTTGGGGCAACTTCGTCTTCGGGTCGCTTGGGCAGCGGAGACAATTTGAGCCGCATTCCCGGAAGGTCGATGTCAATCAGATAAGCTCCAAACACATCAGCCCCGATCAGCCCGTCTTCATCTGTGATTGAACCCTTGTCGGTTACGGCGACCACGCAGTCTTGGAACTCCAGTTCGCCGATCCGTATGTGGTCTGCTACCGCCGTGTGGCCGCCTTGCAAGCCTTTGTCACCGATTCCTCCGTAATGCACTGCGGAAAGGAGGGTCAGTCCCGCCTTCTCCGCAACCTTGCGGCTTACCATGATCCCACCGGCTCCGGTGTCAAGCAGGAGGTGGGCATTCCGATCGTTCAGCTTGACCGACAGGCCTAGGCCCCGCGTGCGGCGTGATTCCCCCGCATACGCGGTCTCCAACCGGGTCTCGGTCTGCTCCACTTTGCTGACCAGCCTGCAGGCATGAACGGGTTTATCTGCGGTCGCTTTCAGAAACTCCAAATAGTCGGTCATCCACTTGGTTTCTTCGTCATTATCGGGATGTGGCCCGCCGAGGTAGGCCTGCAATGCCGCCAACCTTTCTTTGCGTGGCAGCATGGGCAGCCACGCCCTCTGCACCTCGATATTGTCGGGAGCAACCGCATGAGCTCTCTCTAGCTGGTCATAGGCTTTGCGATATAAGGAGTATGAACGGTACAACTGCGCCAGTCCGAGATAGGCGCGTACTTCTTTTGCATCGAGCTTCTTGGCTGTGAGGTAGGACAACTCGGCATCGGGCATTTCAGCGCGACGAAACTGGACATCGCCCTTTGCCGCCATCAAAGCCGCCGAATCAGGCTGCGCGGCCAATGCGGCGCTTGCGGCGTCCAAGGCCTCATCAATCTTTTGCTGTCGTAACATTGCCCGGACAAGCCCAACCTGCGCGGGTACGAGCTTCGAATCGGACTTCAATAGTGCCTGATAGCTGGCCTCGGCATCGGAGAACTTGCCTGCTCGATAAAGTTGGTCAGCAGCCGCCAGGCCCGAAGCAGTGGCGGGGGCTTTCGGGTCGTCGCCCAGCATAAGTTGCAGAGAGATCAGCAGAAAAACGGGAGCGAGGGTTGAGCGCAGGAAAAACATTTACGGTGAAACTAGGCTGCCGCCGAGCGGAACCGGGGCCAAATCAACCCACTGATTCTGTGCGTCTTCCCGCACAAACGTGAGCCGGTCAAGCAGGATGCGGCGGCTGCCTGAATACTGTTGCCAGCGTTCGCGGGCCATGCCCATCGCCTGGTTCGCTGCTTCTTCGGTCGGCATTTTCACAATCGTGAGATGAGGGATGTAAGGCCACTCTTCGGCAAAGGCCAGAGCCTGCGCGTTCAACTGGTCGTGCAACTCCAGCAGCCGCCATGCGGCATGAGCCACGCGGATGTAAACCGTGGGAGTGGTTGGAACAAAGCTTTCCACGTCTCCCAGGGTCACTTCAAAAGGCTCAACCTGGCCGCAGATTCCCCCCAGCACCTGCAGGGCCGCGCCTTCCGTATCCCGCAGAGGCCGCGGCGGCAGAAAGGTGATGTGCGCCGCGAGATGAGGATAGGCGGGATGCAGCTCCCGCCGGAGGTTCTCCACGAACTCTCCCACTGGACTCCTAACATACGCAACCAACGCATACCGCGGGCTCGGCATATCCGGTAAAGAATTATAGCGTGCTTCGACCTTAATAATCGAAAGCGTTGTTGATTCAGCAGAGTCAGGGTGTTACGAAATCGGGGCGTAGCTCGCCTGCCTTGGGCGCAGAAAAGTTTCCAGCGACTCCATCTCGCATCTTTTGTTTCTATGTTTCTATGTTTCTATGTTTCTATTGTTTACACCAATGCGGGAAATCTGCTCTTCGTTCCAGGTTCAGCCAAACGTAACGAATTTCATCGTGAGTTCACAGTCTCTCGACGGGATGGCGCCACTGCTTCCTCGCAATGAGAAGTGGTTAGAACGTGTTCGGCATGGACGCAGGTGCGCACCTCTATTGGGTAGGCGGCGCGCTTCCGTTCACTTTGTCAGATTCCTCGGCGACCCGGGTCTGATCCGTAATCCAATTCACTTCCCAGGTCTTGCCTCCATCCTCTGAAAAAGACTGTTCAAAATGGGGCGTACTGGTAGCGGTGTCCGACCAAACGAATCGAATAAAGATAGGTTTGTCATTCAAGGTATCCTGGCCGAAAAACTCGCCGCGCCCGTTCTTGAACTGGCCAATCTGGGGTGCGACTACGGTTCCGTCTTTGCTGTTGGCCCAGTAAAGGCCCCACTGGTGAGTTTGGGGATTGCACAGACGGAGGGTCAGACCTTCGATGTGGCCTCCACCCGGGCTATCGGTTTCGAACTCTTCGAGCTGAGTGTGGCCACCCCAGACCTTTCGGGTAACGGACGTGCCGTCAAATTCGATCCAGGTTGTGGACCCAGTTAAGGGATACAGGAGGCGCTTCAGGTGAATGTTCCAACTGCCGAACTCAAAATCAAAATCGCGTTGTCCATCCGGTTCCGCGGGAGTGGGTTGAAGGGTTGTTTTCTCCGCCGCTGATTCCTTTACCACGCGCGTGTCAGTCGCACTCCAGTTCACCTCCCAGGTCTTGCCGCCATCGTCGGAGAATGCCTGTTCAAAGTGACAGGAATTCGGACTGATGTCCATCCAGACATTTCGCACCAAAATGCTTCGGCCATTAAAGGGTTCCGTGTCGAAGAATTCGCCCCGCCCATTCTTGAACTCGCCGACCGTCGGCACGCCGGTCAGGGTGCCGCCTTTGCCGTTGGCATACGTGAGGCTCCACTGGCGGGCTCCGGGATTGTATAGACGCAGAGATAAGGCTTCGAGGTGACCCGCTGGACCATCGGCCTCGGTCTCACCCAGACCGCCGCGGCCATCCCAAATCTTGCGGACTATGGACGTTCCCTCATATTCGACCCAGGTATCGGACCCAGTGAGAGGATGCAGGCGGCGCGATATGTGGGTCTTCCAAATGCCAAACGAGAAGTCAAAATCGTGTTGACCATCGTGTTCCGCAGGACTGTGTCCGAGGCTCGTCTTCGACTCGTCCGAACCCTGCGCGAGTCCGCGAATGGGCTCGAAGACGACGACCAGGATGCACACCAGGAGATAAGCTTGAGTTTGTTTGAGCGCGTTCATTACCAGCTCCTTCCATTCGTCTAAACTTATTGCGTCGGTTGCTTGGTCAAGATCCTAAGGGCCTGGTCCCAGACATGGATCGAACCGCTGCTCTCTCGGAGAAATCCGCAAGTTGGTTCTCAGTCTTCCGCGTAAAGTCAATCACCCAATGTTTGCTCCAGGTCTTGCCGCCATTCAGGGAGCGGTGACTCTCCCAGTGCGCAGACGTTTCGGTGATCCGGGACCAGGTAAGTCGGGAGAGAACAAGGCGCCCGGTCTCATCCTCCCATTGGCCGTGAAGATCAATGGCACCGCCTTCGAATCGTCCGCGCCAGACCAGGAATCCTCCCGGCGCAGAGGTATCGGTCCAGGTGTGTTCCCACTGCGAACTTTGGGGATTGAAGGCGCGGAGACCGAGCCCTTGGATGATGGTTCCTTGATACGGCCCCTCGAAGAATTCGAGCGAAACGCAGCCATTCAGGACCTTGCTCGCCCTCAGCCAGCCGGGGCCCTCACCCCAGGATCCATCAGGGAGAGGAAAGAGGCAGTTGGCGCGCCACTCGCCTTCAAGAAAGTCAAACTGCTTTGCCTCCGCGTTTGCGGCTTCGACAATTACATGGCTCATATCGACCTCCGGATCGGACTGCCTCGAAATTGTGTGCAGTCCCACGTCATACAAGGAAACCTTAACCTTGATAGTGGTCTGTAACAATAGCCACTTTGATGTGTTACGATATAACCACTTCAACTGATCCCGGATGAAACGCCTCTCTCCCAGCTTTCTCCCCCCGGTCGCGCTCGAGGACCGCAGCCAGACTCCGATCTATCGCCAGCTGTATGACTGGTTCCGGAGAGCCATCCTCGACCGTCAAATGCGGCCCGGACATCGTGTACCGTCCACCAGAGCCCTGGCCGCTGCACTGAAGATTTCACGCATCACGGTCTTGAACGCATACGAGCAACTCCTCGCCGAAGGCTACTTCGAAACCTTCGTGGGAGCAGGCACCTGTGTGGCTGGATCCATTCCGGACGACACGCTTAGTCCGCCGGCCGTGAAAGCGAGGAAAGAGGGGCAAGAAACAGTGGGGAAGCCCAGTCGCAGGCTGTCACGACGCGGAGCGGCGTTGATGCGTGTGCCGGCGCAGCCGTGGTTGAACATCTCGGGTGCGTTTCGAGTAAGCCTGCCCGCCCTCGACCACTTTCCGACCGGCATCTGGTCGAAGCTGGTGGCTCGGCATTCTCGAAAGCCCCCAAGCAGCATCATGGCCTATGGCGATGCCAGGGGATATCTGCCATTCCGCGAGGCTATTGCCGAATATCTAGGCGCAGTTCGCGGGGTCCGATGCCAGCCGTCGCAGATTCTGGTGACGACCGGGTCACAACAGGGCTTGCAGCTTTCCGCACACGTTCTGTTGAATCCCAAAGATCGGGTCTGGATGGAAGAGCCGGGCTACCCCGGCGCACGCCAGGCTTTCATGACGGCCGGCGCTCAGCGGATACCGGTTCCAGTTGACGACGAGGGCATCGACATCGCCGAGATCGTCCGTAGAGGGCGCGACGGGCGTGCTGTCTATGTCACGCCTTCGCACCAATATCCTCTGGGCGCCACCATGAGCGCCGCGCGTCGTATGCTTCTCCTCGATTGGGCAGCGCGCAGCGGGGTTTGGATCGTTGAGGACGACTACGACAGCGAGTATCGGTTTGGAAGCCGTCCCGTCGCCTCGCTGCAAGGTCTGGACACGGATGCGAGGGTCATTTATGTCGGGACCTTCAGCAAGGTCATGTTTCCCGCTTTACGCTTGGGCTACGTGGTTGTCCCCCCGGACGTGGTGCCCGCTTTCGCGTCCGCTCGAGATGCCGCTGACATCTTTTCATCGACTCTCTACCAGGCGGTGATGACCGATTTTATCCGCGAGGGACACTTCGCTCGCCATATACGTCGCATGCGCGTGCTGTATATGGAAAGGCGAAGGGCGCTGGTAAAGGCGATTCAGATGCAGATGGGAGATATGCTCGAGGTAATTGGCGCCGAAGCGGGGATGCATCTGGTGGCGCTGCTGCCCCCAGGCATCGACGACGTCGCGGTTTCTAAAAGGGCTGCCCAGAACGGCATTTCTGCAATGCCGTTGTCTACATGCTATTTGAAATCACCGGCGAGACCAGGCCTGATTCTCGGCTATGGGGGCGCGAACACACGCCAGATTCACGATGGCATAGGCAAACTCAGGATGAGCGTAAAAGCCACATAACCCAAACAGGGCTTTCGAGAAGTTCCGCAGCGAGGTGCGAACCGAGTTCCCTTGTGCAGCTTTGCCGAGGTTCTTCCGTCTGAGCAATCACCGAGTCAGAATGCGCACCTGCTTTTTCAGCAGGCATCTCGTTGACCGCGGTTGAGCAGTGAGCACGATAATGCTCGGTTTTGACCCGGTGAGGAAAAAAATGATGGTTCGCGGTAGTAACGGCGTTCGAAAGTACTTTAGAATCAATTCTGCTAGTCATGTCGGGGCGTAGCGCAGCCTGGTAGCGCACCTGCCTTGGGCGCAGGGGGTCCGCGGTTCAAATCCGCGCGCCCCGACCAATTCCATCCGTCCGTTCCGCTGCATCCTGGAAGTGCCAATTCGATTGACCGCAGGCGCGGTCACGGGGCAACGCTAGTTTCAAGGAGTCAGGCCACTTCCCGCTTTTCGGGGATGCTGCGATAGGAGATCCCCAGCTTTCTCAGCTCCACTGGTGCGCATTCCGTGCTTTGGATATACTTTTCGAACGTTGCGCGGGGCTCGCCCGCGCCGCCTTTCGCAAGGAAATCGAAAAAAGAAACGCGGAGGTCTTCTGTCGCGTCAGTGTCGGTTCGTGCCATGTCTGCTGGTTTTCGTGGCGCTTGGCTTCAGCGGCAGAGCGCAAACGACGCCCGCGCCTGCTTCCGAACATCCTACGCAAGATTATCTCCTTTATGTGGTTTGCGAATCCGCAGACAAGATTGTGCTCATTCGTTTTGGCCCGGGCGGCGCGCGTATTGAGAACCAGACTCGCACCGGGCTCATGCCCATGGATATCAATGGGCCGCACGGCATCGCAGTCTCTCCGGACAAGCAATATTTCTACGTTTCCGAAGGCCACGGCCGGCCGGAAGGCTCCGTCTGGAAATATCGGGCAGGCGCCGATACGGTTATCAAATACACGAGCCTTGGCCTGTTCCCGGCCACTACCGACATCACTCCTGACGGCAACTTCATTTACGTGGCCAACGCCAATTTCCATGGCGACATGGTTCCCTCGTCAATCTCGGTTGTGGCCACGGACCAGATGATCGAGGTCAAACGCATTCCCACCTGCACCATGCCTCACGGGTCGCGCCTTAACCGCGAAGGCACGAAACATTACTCGGTTTGCATGATGGACGACATGCTGGTGGAGATCGATACGGCAAAATTCGCCGTAGACCGTTATTTCATGTTGGGGCAGGGCAAAGAGATGGGCATGACCGGCGTCCCTGGCGCGCATTCAATGACGGACCACAAGCCCTCGTGTACGCCCACATGGGCACAGCCATCGAACGACGGATCCATCATCTACGTGGCCTGCAATCAATCGAACGAGATCGTTGCCATCAAGACCGACACCTGGACGCTGGCACGCCGTTTTCCCGCCGGAAGCGGGGTTTACAATCTCGCGATGACCAGAGATGGACGGCTGATCGCAACCAATAAGCGTGGACAGTCGGTGTCCGTCTTCGATCCTGTCACAGGGCGCGAGCTGGCCAAAATTCCCACACAGAGGAAGATTGTGCACGGAGCGGTGGTTTCGCCCGACGACCGTTACGCTTTTATTTCGGTCGAAGGGGTTGGCTCCGAACCGGGCACGGTCGAAGTGATTGATCTGAGCAGCTTGAAAACCGTTGCCACGGTCGATGTTGGGCCACAAGCGGCAGGCATTGATTTCTGGAAAATCGAACCGAGCAAGCAGTAATCCACGACATAACAGCCGACTCAACGGGGGAGGGCGTATGTTCAAGCACAGTGCACTGGTATGGGCAGTTGCGGTCATGACTCTTTCAGCGGGAACCATCGGGTGGTCTCAGGACGCACCTCCCGCCAAACCAGACGCGGCTTCCGCCAAGCAGGACAAGCCGTCGGACGACACGAAGCAGGAGCCTCCCAGCACCTCAGTGGCTCCCGCGAGCGTGGAGATCAGCCCCAACACCCTCGACGCTCACGTCGGAGAAAAGGTCAAGTTCAGCGCCACTGCCAAAGATGCGGCGGGCAAAGCCATCGACGAAAAGCCTTCGGTCTGGTTTGCCGCTCCGTTTGACCTGGCGGGCGCGGATGACTCGGGCGAGGTAACCTTCCATGCCCCGGGAGTGGTGACGGTAGGTGCGGTGATCGCGGGGAAGACCGGCTATGCCACGGTCAACGTAGCGAATTCGAAAATCTCCAGCCTCGAGATTGAGCCGCCAGCGTACCCGATCGTGGCTGGCAGCGCGGAAAAGCTTACGGTCACGGCGCGCACATCCAACGGCAATCCCCGATCCGATGCGGTAATCACCTGGACCTCAGAAAAGCCATCGATCGCGAGCGTGGACGCCGCCGGGTTAGTGACCGGCCTTGTGCCGGGGAGCGTTACGATCAAGGCCACGTCGGAAGGAACGAGCAACACCGTTTCTTTTCAGGTGGTGCGTGATGCCGTACATAAGTTGACGGTCAAGCCCGCTTCTGCGGAAGCTCGCACCGGCGATGTCGTCCACTTCAGCGCGACGGCGCTCGATGGCAGTGGAAGCCACTTGAAAGATCCACCGGTGCGCTGGTCTTTTAGCGGTAGCGGGAGCAGCGGCGGCAGTGGTGCCGCGGTTTACCCGGATGGAGGTTTTGTGGCGGAGAAGGCTGGCACCTACGTGGTGATGGCCAGCAGTGGGCAGCACAGCGCCGCCGCCTCGGTCGTGGTCCGCCCCCGCAACGTGGAGCGCGAGGTTGAAGTTGTGGCCCACGTTCCCCTGCCCGACCTGCAGATGTCGGAAGAGTGGATTATCGGTCACCACGCCTACCTTGCCACCGTCGCAGACAAGGTTTTCGTCTACGACATCGCCGATCCAGCAAACCCCAAACTTCTCGACACCCTCACAGTAGACGCCCGCCTGATCAACGACATCAGCACCACGCCGGACGAGAAAATCGGTGTATTCACGCGCGAGGGAGCTTCCAACCGCAAGAACGGAATCGTGTTCCTCGACACTTCCGACGCGTCGCACTTGAAAGTTCTTTCCGAATACACGGCGACAGTCAGTGGCGGTGTGCACAGCGCCTATATTGATGGCCACTACGTCTACATCACCGACGATGCTACGGGGTCTCTGCGCGTCATTGACTTTCAGGATCCGAAACATCCCAAGGAAGTGGCCCGCTGGGAAGCGCAGAATCCGACCGTCGTCAGTATCAGCACCAAGCACGGATCGATGACCAGCGGACGTTATCTGCACGACCTGCAGGTGAAGGATGGTCTGGCCTATCTGGCGTACTGGCGAGATGGATTAATCATCCTCGATGTGGGCAATGGCATGGCCGGCGGCAGCCCGGAGAATCCCAAACTGGTGAGCCAATACCACTTCAACCATTACGAGCTTTATGGAGACGGCTGGCTGGCGGGCACTCACAGCGTGTTCCGCTATAAGAACTACTTGTTTGTTGGGGATGAAGTTTTCCCTGCCATTTTCGAACTCGACAACCGAGACCGCATCCCGGTGCGCGCCATCTTGCACGTCATGGATGTTTCCGATATGAAGCATCCGCGGGAAGTGGCGCAGTATGAAGTACCGGAAGGAGGGTCGCACAATTTCTGGGCCGCGAACGACATGCTTTATGAAGGCTACTACAGCGGTGGCGCGCGAGTGCTCGATATCTCCGGCGAACTGCGCGGTGATCTCTATCGCCAAGGCCGAGAGATTGCCCGTTTCTGGACCGGTGACGCCAAAGGCTTCCGTCCGAATCTGCCATTCACGTGGGGCGGGCAACCCTGCTCGGTGACCTGCGACAGTCCGCTGCTCAATAGCCTGATGTATTTCAACGACATCCACTCCGGCCTGTGGATCACGAAACTTGGCGAGGCCAAGTTCGAGGGCTCGACCAGTTCTCCGGCGGTTCGCAAGAGCGAACAAACCATCCATTAGCGCGGCTGGCGTTGGGCTGAAAGTTTCAAGGCACGATGACCGCCGCTCCGTCGATGGCGTCATTCTTGACGGCGGCGAGCGCCTGGTTGGCCTGGTCCAGAGAAAATACGGTTACCTTTGGTTGCAGCCGAATGTCGGCGGCGGTTTTGAGAAAGTCTCGTGCGTCGGATCGAGTCATGTTTGCGACGCTGCGGATTTGGCGCTCGCCCCACAGCAGCCGGTCGTAATCGAACTCAGGGATTCGGTCGAGATGGATCGCGTTGATCGCGACGACGCCTCCTTTTCGCAAGCTGGAGAGCGCAGCGATCACGACGTCTCCGCTGGGCGCAAACGTCACAGCGCGATCAAGTTCGACCGGCGGCTTGTCGGTTTCACTGCCCACCCAGGCTGCTCCCAAACTGGAAGCCAACTGACGATGGGAAGCGCCACGCGTCGAGACGTAGACCTCGCAGCGCCAGGAGTGCAGAACCGCAATCGCCAAATGCGCGGATGCGCCAAATCCGAACAGTCCAACCCGGTCGCCCGGCTCAACGCCGGCTACCCGCAGGCTGCGAAAGCCAATGATGCCGGCGCAGAGAAGAGGCGCGGCGTGCAGGTCGTCCAGTTCCGGGGGCAGTTTAAATACAAAGTCGCTGCGCGCCGCGGCATACTCCGCATAGCCGCCATTGACGGTGTATCCGGTGAAGACCGGCGAATCGCAGAGATTTTCGAGCCCACGGCGGCAGTACGGGCAATCTCCGTCGACCCCGCCAACCCAGGAAACACCCACGCGCGTACCGAGCGGCAACTCGGCCGTAGCGCCCTCGACAATGTCCCCGACGATTTGGTGGCCGGGAATGAGTGCGTCCTTGCGCGGCGGCAATTCGCCTTCCACGATGTGCAGATCCGTACGGCAGACGCCGCAAGCGCGCACCCGAAGCAGAACCTGACCCGCTGCGGGCTGAGGCTTTGGAGTCTCCTCAATGGAGAGAGGCTGTTTTGCGGCTTTGAGAATGGCGGCTTTCAATGGCTTTGGCCTGGAGTTGAGCTATGACTTGCGCTTAGCCTTCGAGCCCACACGTTTGTATTTGAGCGCGATCATTCCTTTCGAAAAGGTCTTGTTCTCAAGCAGCGAAAAGTTCCTCGGGCGTGCGCTCGAACCGTCAAGGCGAATGCCAGGGCCGAGGACAACTTTTCGCACGATGCATTGTAAACGCTAAGCGTTGTGCCCTCTTCTGTAGTAACTAGGGTAACAACCCTACTGCACAATTTTTGTTGCACATTCACACTCCTGAAATATCTTGCATCTAGGATTGATGTAGGAGGGCGCTCCATGGGTTCGCCGCGCATTGCGAAGTCGCTGCCACTGCAGGTGGCTGCGATCTGTTACCGCGGGCGGGGCACGGCGGTGGAGTTCCTGCTGGTCAACACCAATGGCGGAAACAAGTGGACGTTTCCCAAGGGATCACCGGCCGCCCACCTTTCGCACAGCCAGGCCGCCGAGCGCGAAGCCGCAGAAGAAGCCGGCGCCCTGGGCACCATCGAGCCGCGCCACTTTCATCTCTATATTCACTCCAAAGGCGTTTTCTGGCAGCCGGCCGGCGTGCAGGAGTTTGTGGTCAAAGCCTTTCTGATGGAAGTCCATGAACAGCGCCACCCCGATGAGCCCGAACGCCAGCCCACATGGTTCAGCCCGGAACAAGCCCGGAAACGGCTGGCCAAAGGCCGCGAGGTCAAGTACGCGCATGAACTGGGAGCCGTGATCGATCGCGCTCTCGAGCGCATTCACTTCCACAGCGAGTTGTGGGGCAAGTATCCCGAAAGCCGCCACGCCCGCACCGCCGCCCACCCCTGAATCATCGCGGCGCCACTCGGTACTCGGTTTTATGAGACGATGAATCCAGCCCATGATCCAGCTTTCCGGCGCCGGAAAACGTTTCGGCCACAAACTTCTTTTTGAAAACACCGACTGGCTGATCACGCCTCACGACCGCGTCGGCCTGGTGGGCGCGAACGGCACCGGCAAGTCGACGCTGATGAAGGTTCTCGCCGGCCTGGACAGCTTCGACTACGGCTCGCTCATCGTCGCCAAGGGGACGACCGCAGGATATCTGCCGCAGGATGGGCTCTCGCTTTCCGGGCGCACCGTGTTTGCCGAATGCATGGCGGTGTTTACCGAACTTCATGCCATGGAACGCGAGCTGGAAACGCTCACCCATCAAATCTCCGAACTCGACCACGCCAGCGCGGAGTATGCCGACGTGGCCGACCGCTATCACAGTCTGGAGCACGAATTCCGCACCCGCGATGGTTACTCGATTGAAGCTGAAGTGGGACGCGTGCTGCAGGGACTTGGATTTCGCAAGGAAGACTGGGATCGGCAGACGGAGGAATTCTCCGGCGGCTGGCAGATGCGGCTGGCGCTGGCCAAGCTGCTGCTGCAGAAACCCAACCTGCTGCTGCTCGACGAGCCCACCAACCATCTCGACCTGGAAGCGCGCAACTGGCTGGAAGAATATCTGCACGATTATCCGCACGCCTTGGTGCTCATCTCGCATGACCGATACTTCCTCGACGTGACCGTCAACAAGATCGCGGAAATCTGGAACAAGCGCTTCTGGTTCTACATTGGCAACTACGACAAGTTTGTGGCCCAGAAGACGCAGCGCAACCAGCAGTTGCAGGCCGCCTACCGCAACCAGCGCGACCGGATCGAGCAACTGGAAGTGTTCATCAACCGCTTCCGCTACCAGGCGACGAAAGCCAAGCAGGTGCAGAGCCGCATCAAGGAACTGGAGAGGATCGAGCGCATCGAGATCCCTGCGGAAGAAAAGACGATTCACTTTTCGTTCCCGCAGCCCAAGCCGAGCGGGCGGATCGTGGCCGAGTTCGAGGGAGTCGCGAAGAGTTATCCGGCGAAAGCAGACACAAATGGTGGCGAGAAAGAGGTCTTCCGCGAAGTCAGCTTCCTGATTGAGCGCGGCGACCGCATTGCGCTGGTCGGCGTAAACGGGGCGGGCAAGTCCACGCTGATCAAGCTGCTCGCCGGCACGGAACTGCCGACAGGCGGCGAATTCCGCCTGGGCCATAACGTTCAGGCCGACTACTTCGCGCAGGATCAGTACAAAGAGCTCGATCAGGACGCGCGCATCCTCGACGATCTGGCCGAGATGTCGCCGCGCTCCACACAGACGGAACTGCGCAGCCTGCTGGGGTGTTTTCTGTTTTCCGAAGACGACGTCTTCAAGAAGATCGGCGTGCTCTCCGGCGGTGAGCGCGGGCGCTATGCCCTGCTCCGTCTGCTACTGCATCCGGCGAACTTCCTGCTGCTTGACGAGCCCACCAACCACCTCGACCTGCGCGCCAAAGACGTCCTGCTTAATGCGCTCATGGAATACACCGGTACGGTGGTCTTCGTGTCGCACGACCGTTACTTCATCGACAAGCTGGCGACGCGGGTTTTCGAGATTGGAGCTGGAAAGGTCGAGGTCTATCCCGGCAACTATGAAGACTATCTCTGGCGTAAACAGGGTGGGAGCGCAAAACAGAATGAGGCCATCCGGCAGCAATTGAAAGCCATTGAGCCCGCACTCGAGGCGCCCTCCAATGGCAATCAGGCCTCGGGCGACGCTGCTCCCGCGGGCAAGGCAAAGCGTCTGAATCCCATCAAGCGCAAGAAGATAGAAGAGCGCATCCGTGAACTGGAAGCGGAAATCAGTCGCGCCGAAACCTTAATCGCGCAATGTGAGACGGCCTTGCAGGACTTCGTCAGCGCCGAAGAAAGCCACCGCCAGTCCCAGGAACTCGACCGGCACAAGGCGGCGCATGCCGCCTTCCTCAAGCAATGGGAAGAACTCAGCCAGTCTCTGCCGGAAGTCGACTAACGGGAGCCGACGAAGGGAAGTTGACCCACCGGTAAGCCTCCCACGCAACGGTTCAGCCTCTTCCGTAATCTCGGAGAATTCCTTACTTCTGTGCGATAGTGACCATGGCCGAAGGGACACGAACAACCACAGGCCCAAGATCCCAGATTCACCGCACGCGGCGCCAACAGAGCCGCACGGGAACATAAGGAAGGTCGCATGCTCCACTCGTCAGAGAACTCGTACGACGTGAAGTCCACTTCGCCAGCTTCGAACCCCAACTCCTACAATCCAGTCAAGACCACCAGCGTGCCCGTCGAGCAGGCCACCATCGGACGCTCGCTTGTCATTAAGGGCGAACTCAGCGGAGCGGAAGCGCTTTATATTGATGGCCGCGTCGAAGGCAAGATCAGCCTGCCCGACCACCGCGTCACCATCGGGCGCAACGGCAGCGCGCAGGCCAATATCACCGCCCGCGAAGTTGTGGTCATGGGCAAGGTGAACGGAAATATTGATTGCACTGACCGCGTGGATATCCGCAGCGAAGGCTCGGTCACGGGAGACGTTACCACCATGCGCATCAGCGTGGAAGACGGCGCCCTGCTGAAGGGTGGCATCCAGGTACGGAGCGGTGAAAAGAAGCAGCCAAATCACGCGCAGTCTCAGCCGAAACCGGCGGAGGCGCCGAAGCCGGCAGCAACCGAACCGCAGAAGACCCTGGCCGGAACCGCCAGCTCGTAAGGGATTTGTCATCCCGCGCGAAGCGCGGGATCCAGGTTCATGCCGGCAGCGGCGACACAGCCGGCGCAGGCAAGGACCAAGATCCCTGGCTTCGCTCGGGAGGACAGTTTAATAGCAGCCGAGAGACTGGCCCATCGGCCCTACTTCTCGTCCTTCGGCTTCAAGTCCAGCGCAGCGGAGTTCATGCAATACCGCAGCCCGCTCGGCGCGGGACCATCCTCAAAGACATGCCCCAGGTGAGCGCCACACTTCGCACAGCGCGCCTCGGTGCGAACCATCCCGTAGCTGGAATCTTTTTGCTCCTCGACCTTGTCCTCGCCGGCGGGCTTAAAGAAGCTCGGCCAGCCCGTTCCGGAATCGAATTTCGTTGAGGAATCAAACAACGGTTCTCCACAGCAAACGCAGTGATAGGTCCCCGCGTCCTTGGTCTTCCAGTACTTGCCGGTGAAGGCCGGCTCGGTCCCCGACTGGCGTGTAACGTGATATTGCTCCGGCGTAAGCTGTTTCTTCCACTCCGACTCGGTCTTCGCCATTTTCTCGGCCATGAATGTATGCCCCCAGCCCAAAGAATGCTTTCCCACAACCTTACCAACAGTCTCGGTCCATTGGTCGGTAAAACCCAGAGCACAAACGCGAGTCTACCCCCCCTGGTTTTACTGGCCTCTGACCACTGATTCCTTAGATGTTCCGCAACCAGAAAAGTGGCGGATGACGGATGCCCATCGAGCCCTGCCCTGTCTATAACATTCATCCCAACGCAATTGGGACATCGCCGAGTGTTCTCCTCATGAGACGCCGGGCCCCTTTACTTTAATCCGTTACTTCTTCGCCAATCTTTCCGTACTTGCCTCGGAAGAACAACAGCGGTTCGCCCTGGCGCACCACTACGTCTTCCGCCTCCGCAATGAAGATGGTGTGGTCGCCCGCCTCCTGGGCCGATTGCAGCCTGCATTCCAGATAGGCCAGCGCCCCATGCAAGATCGGAGTTCCTCGCGCCGTGCGGTCAAAACGCGCTCCGGCTTCCTCTTCGGCACGCTCGTGGACGTGTACCGGCCGCGCGTAATATTCGGAAATCACCCGCTGGTGTTCTGCCAAAATGTTGATCCCGAAGCGCTTCTTGGCGTGCAGATGAGCATGGGTGCGTGCGCTGTGGTCCACGCATACCAGCAGCAGCGGCGGATCAAGCGACACCGAAGCGAAGGCGTTGGCGGTCATACCATGGACTTCGCCCTCCAAATCGAGGGTGATGATGGTCACTCCCGTGGCAAAGCACCCCATCGCTTTCCGAAATTCGGCCTGACTCAAGCTCATGGTGTGTTCGGGTTTTCCTGCCGCGATTGCCTACATTATCACGGCAGTGGTCAATCGCTAGTGGTCGGTAGATGGTGGCGAGTGGACGCAGGCAAGATTCGGCACACGGACCACTGGCCACTGGCCACTGGCTACTGATGTATGATTCGATGCATCCGCACGGCCGCGGAACCGAGCACAGTGACTCCAACTGTCATCAGAACGGCGACCCCAGCGCACCGCTCCTTGTGTGCGGCAGAACTGGCCGATCTGAGGCCGGGCTGGCCCATTTCTCGCGACCTGGCGCTCGGCCTGATCGGCTGCAGTGATGACGATCTGCCCGCGCTGCTCGCCGCCGCCCGCGCCGCAAAAGAAAACTTCAAGCCCGGCGTCATCACTTATTCTCGGAAGGTTTTCCTGCCGCTGACCAACCTCTGCCGTGACTACTGCGGCTACTGCATCTTCCGGCGCGATCCCGGAGACCCCGGCGCACATACGATGACACCGGAAGAAGTCCTCGCCGTCGCCCGCGCCGGCGAAAAACTGGGATGCACCGAGGCCCTGTTCAGCCTCGGAGACAAGCCGGAACTACTCTTTCCCGAGATGCGCGACACGCTGCGGCATCTTGGCTATAAATCCACGCTGCACTATCTCGAAGCCATGTGCGAACTGGTCTTGCGCGAGACCAGCTTGCTGCCGCATCCGAATCCGGGCTTGCTCAGCGCCGAATGGATCGCCCGTCTGGCCGCCGTCTCGCCCAGCATGGGCCTCATGCTCGAAACCACCAGCCGCTCCCTGCTTGCCCCCGGCGCGGCCCATGACGACGCTCCCGACAAAGCCCCGACCAAGCGATTGCGCACCATCGAAGACGCGGGAAAGCAGCATGTTCCTTTCACCACGGGCCTGCTGATCGGCATCGGCGAAACGCGTGAAGACCGCGTCGATACCCTGCTCGCCATTCGTGACTTGCACGACCGCTACGGCCACATCCAGGAAGTGATTGTCCAGAACTTCCGCGCCAAGCCCATGATCCCCATGGCTCACGTACCTGAGCCCACCCAGGGCGAAATGCTCCGCGCCCTGGCGGTGACTCGCTTGTTAATGCCCAACGTCAATATTCAGGCGCCCCCCAACCTCAATGCGCCGTATTATGAGGAGTTGCTGGATGCTGGCATCAATGACTGGGGAGGAATCTCGCCGCTGACCCCTGACTATATCAATCCCGAGAAGCCTTGGCCGCATCTGGACGAATTGCGCCTGCGCACCGAAAGTAAAGGATCGCAGTTGCGCCAACGTTTACCCGTCTATCCGGAGTTCTTGCCCACGGTCATGTCTAGACCCGGATTGCTTTCAGAAAGACTTCAAGGCGCCCAGGACCGTGACGGCCTTGCCAGAGAAAAGAGGGCCGCATGATCTGTGTGCTCACCGGCGGCACGGGCGGCGCCAAGTTCGTCGATGGCCTGCGGGAACTGATCCCGTCGGAAGAAATCACTCTGATCGTCAATACCGGTGACGATCTGCTGTGGTGGGGGCTCTACGTCTCTCCCGACATTGATTCGATTACCTACGTTCTCTCCGGCCTGCTCAGCCGCGAGCGTGGCTGGGGCGTCACAGGCGATACTTTTCTCTGCCTGCAGGCCATGGGGCAACTGGGCGAGCCCACATGGTTTCACACCGGCGACCGCGACTTGGCAGTGCACCTTCTGCGCTCGCGCCTGCTGGCAGAGGGCAAGACGCTTTCCGAAACCACGGCGACGATCTGCGACAAGCTCGGCGTAAAGGCGCGCATCCTGCCTATGAGCGATTCACGCATCGAGACCCGCATAGATACGCCTTCCGGCGAGCTGAGTTTCGAAGAGTATTTCGTGCAGCGCTGGTACCAGGATCCCGTGAACTCGGTGCGTTTCGCTGGCGCCTCTCACGCCGAGCCCGCGCCGGGTGTAATCGAGGCTATTTTGTCCGCCGACGCTGTCGTTATCGCGCCCAGCAATCCCATTACCAGCATCGGCCCGATTCTTTCCGTGCCCGGAATCCGCGAGGCTCTGTGCAGCGCGCGCGGCAAGGTTGCCGCCGTAAGCCCGATCGTTGGGAACGCTCCCGTTGCTGGGCCCGCAGGCGTTCTGATGACCGCGCAGGGACTGCCCTGCTCGATCGCTGGCGTCGCCAAGGCCTACGAGGATTTTCTCGATCTCCTGGTTTGCGACAAGCGCGATGCCCGCGCAGCGGAAGCGCTTCGCAAAGGCAGCTTGCAGGTGCGGTGTACGCAGACCATCATGTGCTCCACCGAAGACCGGGTCGCGCTCGCTCGAGCCGTTCTCTCGTCGACGATCGGCGGATTGTTTTCTGACGAACCTGTCTCTGACGAATTTGCTTCTGATCAACCCGCGGCCCGCGCCGGCGCCGATCAGCCGTGATCCTGGTCCCCGTCAAGAATTTATCGGGGGCCAAGCAGCGGCTTGCCGCCGTGCTTGATCAGTCCGCGCGCACGGAATTGGCGCAGGCCATGTTACATGACGTTGTGGCCGCAATTGCAGCGTGGCGGCACCGCCCAGCCTGCGCGCTTGTCACCGGCGACCCATTCGCGCTCGAACTCGCGGAACAGTACGATCTCGAAATCATTCCCGATCGTATGAACCCTGGCGAAACCGGCGCGATTGAAATGGCTACACGCCTCTGCCTAGCACGCGGCATCGACAGCACGCTCGTCATCCCCGCAGATATTCCGCTGGTTCAGGCCAGCGAACTCGAACAGGTTCTCGAACAAAGCCCTGCGGAAGGCTCCGTCCTGGTACCCGCCGCCGACGGACGCGGGACCAATGCCGCCTTCCGCCGCCCCGCGAATCTTTTCCCTCTGCGCTTCGGTAACGATAGTTTCATGCCGCACCTGGCGGCGGCGCGAGCTACCGGCAAGCCTTGCGTCGTGTTGCAACTCACCAGCATCGCAGTCGATGTGGACAACCCCGAAGACTTGCAGAAAGTTCTTTCTTATCCCGGCGAAACCCGCACACAGAGCCTGATTCGACAGTGGGCACTCGACGGCCGCTGGCTCGCGCAAGGAACGGTGTGAGCAGCTCTCGTCGCATCGTCAAAAAAACAGCGGAGGCAATGCGCAAAAAGGATCGCCTAAACCAATTCCAGGTCCCGCTCGGCATTGTTCCCATCCCTGTGACCGGCGCAATCGGGCGCGGTGATTCGATCATCGATAAGCTGCTCGAATCTCTGGACAAAAATAACTACGCATTCGAAGCCGGTGACATTCTTATCGTCAAGCACAAGATCGTTTCGAAAGCTGAGGGACGCGTCGTCAACCTGGCTACGATCAAGCCCTCTGCCGATTCGATCGCCTGGGCGAAGAAATATAAAGTGGATGCCCGCGTCGTCGAGCTTGCCTTGCGCGAGAGCCGCGCCGTCATCCGGCGCAAGAACGGCGTGTTCATTACCGAGACGCGGCACGGCTTCATCTGCGCCAACAGTGGCGTGGACGTTTCGAACGTCGATGGCGGGCACCATGCCCTGCTCCTTCCCGCCGATCCCGACCGCTCCGCCAGCAAGCTTCATCGCGAACTCAAGAAACGCATTGGTCTGGACATCCCCGTTCTCATCACCGACACCTTCGGCCGTCCCTGGCGCGAGGGTCTGGTCGATTTCTGCATTGGTATTGCTGGAATGAAAGCGCAGCGCGACGATCGCGGCCGCTCGGATCCATACGGCTACACCTTGCAGGCCAGCCTCGAAGCCGTGGCTGACGAACTAGCCGCCGCCGCTGGACTGGTCTGCGGCAAACTCAACCGCACCCCGGCATGCATCATTCGCGGATTTCCCTACGAACCGGCCCGTGGCCGCACTCGCGACTTGCTTCGCCCTGCGGTCAACGACTTGTTCCGCTAGCCCCTCGCCAAAGTGGAGTCTTGAGGAGTAATTTGGATACGAACAGGTTTGGAGAAGTGAATGCCTCGCCATCTGCAAACATCGGAACTGGAAGCCTTTCCTTCTCTAGATTGGTTAGACATTGCTCCGCGGATTACGACCACTGTGCGGGCTTCTCTGGAGCGAATCCTCGAGACTCAAAATGGCAGCGCCATATCACAGGAAGAAGCATACGCGCTGGCTCACTCCGAGGGCGACGACCTGCTCGGCCTGCTCGCCGCCGCCAACCTGCTGCGCGCTGAACTCTCCGGCAACCTGGTGACCTACGTGGTGAATCGCAACATCAACTTCACCAACATTTGTTTTGTGGGATGCAAGTTCTGCGCCTTCAGCCGCGGCCCGCGCGAGGCCGACACGTATTTCCTCAATCCGGATCAAGTCGGGCAAAAGGCCATCGAGGCCTCGCAACTCGGCGCCACCGAAGTCTGCATCCAGGGCGGACTGCCGCACGGACTGCCTCCGTTTACTATCGCGACATTCTGCGCGCGGTAAAGAGCGCCGTGCCCGGCATGCACATCCACGCCTTCTCGCCGATGGAAATCGTCTACGGCGTCGAACTGACCGGCATGCCGCTCGCCGACTATCTCTCGATGCTGCGCGACAACGGCCTGGGCACGCTGCCCGGCACGGCCGCGGAAATTCTTGACGACGAGATCCGGCAAATTCTTTCGGCCAACAAGCTCACCACCGCACAATGGACCGAAGTGATTCGCACCGCGCACCGCAACGGAATCCGCTCCACTTCCACAATGATGTACGGCCACACCGAAACGCCCGAGCACTGGGTTCGCCAAATGTTGTTGCTGCGCGAGATCCAGGCGGAAACCGGAGGCTTCACCGAATTCGTTCCGCTCGGCTTCGTCCACCAGAACACGCTGCTGTTTCATCAGGGACTGGCCCGGACCGGGCCCACGCTCGAAGAGCATTTGAAAGTGCACGCTTTGGCGCGCCTGCTGCTCGCCGGCTCCATCAACAACATTCAGGTTTCGTGGGTAAAGTTGAACCGGCGTCTTTCGCAACTCTGCTTGCACGCCGGGGCTAACGATTACGGCGGTACGCTGATGGAAGAAAACATTTCGCGCGAGGCCGGAGCTACTGCCGGCCAGTACACTAGCCCGGAAGACTTTCAATCGCTGATTCTCGAAATGGGCCGCGTCCCCGCCGAGCGCAACACCACCTACACGCGCATTAAACTCAGGCTGCCGCTCGAAGAGTTCACCACAGAAGAAACGCTGGAGCCGGAGTACGCATGAGCGACGGCGGTTCGCCTCTCATCGCCATTCTGGGCGGAACTGGACCCGCAGGCATGGGTCTCGCCCTGCGCTGGGCGCGTGCCGGAGAAACCATCCTCATCGGCTCGCGCGACGCCGAGCGGGCGCAGGAAGCGGCCGACAAGATCAAACAGAAAACCGGAAATCGGGCCCGTGTCTCGGGCATGGAAAATTCCACTGCCTGCGCCACCGCGGACCTTCTCGTCCTCACCGTCCCCTTCGAGAGCCAGGCCGCGCTACTCAAGCAACTCAAGCCTGCGATCCGTCCCGGCAGCATTTTGATTGACGCCACCGTCGCGCTGGCGGCCGGAGTCGGCGGACGCGCCTCACGCACGCTCGGCGTTTGGCAAGGTTCAGCCGCGCAGCAAGCCGCGGAGCTCGCTCCCAAGGGAGTGAGCGTAGCGGCGGCCTTTCACAATCTATCGGCTGAACTTCTGAACGGAGACGCAGCGCTCGACTGCGACGTCATCGTTTGCAGTGACGATGCGAACGCCGCACAACTTACGCGCGCTCTTGCCGCGAAACTTCCCGGCGTGCGTGCCATCGATGGCGGCAAATTGGAAAATGCCCGCATCCTCGAACAAATCACCGCTCTGCTCATCGGCCTGAACATCCGCCACAAAGGCCACGGTGGCATCCGTATCACCGGATTGCCGCCGGAAGCGTATCGCTAGAATCTACCGCGCTCAACCTCTAGAACGAATACTTCAACGAGAACTGAATCAGCCTCGGCGTGCCGTTGGTCTGGGTGATCTCGCCGACTTGACAACTGCCCGGCGTCACGGGAGGACAAGTTCCCGCCTCAACGTCTGCGTTCCCGGTAAATTGCGGGTTCTGAAATGATGGATGGTTGAACAGATTGAAGAACTCGGTGCGGAAACGCAGGCTCTGTCGCTCACCGATCTTAAATGTCTTCGCGAGCGTGAAGTCGACGTTCACTTGGTTTGGGCCGTAGATGCAATTGCGCGGGGAGTCCCCAAAACCGACCGTGCCGTCCGGGGCGGGTGTGTTGCCCGGGGCCACAGCAGGGTAACTTCCGCCTACGCTCACCGGTAGATAGGCGTTGGGGTTGACCCAATTTGCGATTTTGGTGGCGAGGCTGCCAGACTGCAAAGCGTTGGCGCAACTGAAGCCGGGAGCGAAATCGGCGGTAGCCACAGGGTAGCTGGCCAGATTGTAGTTCGTCCCGCCGTCCCCATCCGCAATCGTGATGGGCGATCCCGACTGGGCGACGATCACGCTGTCAACTTCCCAGCCACCCAGCGTGTATCCCATGGCATTGTGGCGGTTGGCGAGGAAAGGCAGGTGGTAGTTGAGACTGGTGACAAAGCGCTGGCGGTGGTCGAAGTCGGAAAGACCTCGCGAAACCGCTCCGCTATTCTGATTGTTGACGCGCGTAAGGAACGCCACGCTGGCGGTGGAGACGTCGTCGATCGACTTGGCCCAAGTGTAATTGCTTTGCAGATACAAACCTTTGGAAAAACGGTGCGAAACGGTTGCCTGCAAACTGTGGTAGTGCGAATCGGAGTTGGGATAGAACGCCTCTAAGACGCTAGGATTGATCCCCGCGTAGGGAGTTCGAGCCGTTGAATTGGCAGAAGTGTTTTGCGTGATCGTGATCGTCTGCCCGGTTGCAACCCCTGGCTGCAAGCACGGGAAGGCGGCATTGCCGCAAGTAAGAGTGATGGGATTGGTTGGGCTGGCCAAGTTTGGCTGGTCAGGATCAAAGGTCGAGCGCAGTCGTGTGCCCTTCGTGCCCACGTATCCCAGTTCGAGCACCCAATTTCCACCCAACTGGTGTTGCACCGTAAAGTTCCACTGCTGGGTCGTCGGCACCACCCAGTGCAGGGGAACGGCAAGACCAAAGAAGTTGGTGGCGCTGGTGGGAACGTTACAGGAATAACATGCGGAACCGGTTGTGCTGCCTCCGGTAAAACCTTGAAAAATGGCCGGTGTTGGAACGTAATTGGCACTTACCACACCTAGCGGCGGCAGCAATCCACTCAGCAGAGCGCCCATATTGTCAACGTTTCCGACAGGGGGAGGTCCAGCGATGTTCCCGGTCAGCGGATAAAAAGGAGACGTGAAGGACAAGTTATCCACCGCACCGATGTCCTCGCGAACGCTGTAGATGCCGTAGCCGCCGCGAACCACCGTACTATGCTTGCCTGCAACGTCATAGGCAAAACCGATGCGCGGCTCGGGCACGGTGGCGTACTCGTTGTTTAGCGCGGCACTGTTCAACGTACCGCTGAAGCCCTGGAAGTGGTACTTGCTCACGCAACTCGGATACACGAATGCGTCGCCGATCGTATTGGCGTTCTGAAGAACCGCGTTGCCCAAATGGCAAAGATTGTCGTAAGCCGCTCCCACCCACTCCGTGCGAAATCCCAGATTCAGGGTCAAATCGGGTCTGACGCGGTAATCGTCCTGCGCAAAAGCCCCGAAGGCAGGGATGTGGTAGTCGTGATTGGCAGCGCCGCTGCCCGCTTCCCCGAGAGTCGTCTCGCCCAATAGGAAGTTCTGCCAATAATTGAGGGTACTGTCACCCCCGGGTTCGAAGTAGAAGAGGCCGTTGTCGAGCACAGGAAGATCGCGGCGAACCGAAGTGCGGTCGATTTCCCCGCCGAAACGCAGCGAATGGTGCCCGCGTGTCCAGCTGACCGTATCAAGATAGACGAGGGCATCCGATAAGGCCGATTGCAACTGGTTGGGAAAAGGCCCAATCTGCAAACCGCTGGAGAATTGAAAGCGGTACATGTCCGGCGCGCCGTATCCGTTGTCTATGCCAAGAGCGGCAGGCGAGGTTCCCGGAACGGCGACGTTGTTCAAGGAGTCGGCGATAACGTTCACGCCGAAACGAAATTCGTTGACCAGGTTATTGCTGAAGGTGTGGGTCTCCGCGATGCTGCCGAACCTTCCTCGCAGCGGGATGTCGAGGGGGAAATTCAGGTTGGTGGCATACGCGGGGTAGCCCGTCTGAACCTGCAAATTGTCGGCGCCGAACGGTTCATATTGTTCGGAATCCGACCAGAAGAACCGCTCCGAGACGCGATCCTTGCCATGATTGAAATCACGGTCCCAGTTCGCGGTGAACTGGTTGTCGGTGTAACGGCCGGGAACACTGAGCGAAAGCGAGCCTGTGTTCGGCCCGTTGACGCCATTCCCAGCCGTGCCGGCTACTGTCGGAATCAGGCAAGGGCCTCCTCCGCAGCCAGACCCAGTCCCTCCGAACTGAGTGCCCGTGGCATTCAGCAGATTAACGGCAACGCAATCGAGCCCACCGCAACCCATGCCGGGCGTGACATACGAGGGCAAGCCGTCTGGAAAAAACGCGCTAATGAGATTCGCGGTACTGCGGACCTGGGGCAGCACGGGAAGTGACTGGGTGCTGATATAAGTTCCCAGCGAATCGCCGCTGCGCTGGCGCGAGCCCTCGAAGTTCACGTAGAAGTACCCCAGCTTGGCCTTGGGACCGACCGGCCCGCCGAAATCGCCGCCGAAAATGTTCTGCTTGAGCACAAAGGGCCCCAAGAAGTAGTCGCCCGCATCGAGCTTCGAGTTGCGGAAATACTCCCAGAGATCACCGTGGAAGTTGGAAGTGCCGCTTTTCAGGATGGCGTTGATGTTGCCACCGCCGTTACGGCCCTGCGTGGCATCGTAGAGACTGGTGCTGACCTTGAATTCCTGAATGTCGTCGGGGTTCGGGACCGGGGTATACGTAAGTTCCCCGAAGGAGTAATCGGAGGCCGAAACTCCCTCGATCAGATAATTGTTGTTATCTTCTCTCCCGCCGTTCACGTCGATACGCACATCGCCACGGCCCAGCGCGGCAGCGTTGTTCAGGTTGGCCGAGGCCCCTGCCGAGAGGTCGAGCAACTGCTGGAAATTGCGCGTTGCCAGAGGAAGATCGGCGATCGTCTGGGCTCCCACCGATTGGCCCGTGGTGGCATCCGTGCTATCGACTTGCTCCACCTGAGATTGGACTTCCACCACTTCCTTCACCACGCTGACTTTCATGACCGCGGTCATACGCGTGGTTTCGGTGATGCGCACCACCACGCCGGGAAATTTGGTGTCGGGAAAGCCCGCCGCGGTCACTTCTACGGTGTAGCTGCCTACGGGCAGCAGTGAGGCCGTGAACAACCCGGATGTGTCGGTCGTCAGCTGCCGTAATACCTCACCCGTGGCTTCGCCCCTGATGCTCACTTTGGCATTTGCGATTACGGCTCCGGTTGCGTCTTGAACCACGCCACCGATGGCGCCCGTCGCTCCGCCTTGCGCGAACATCATTCCGGTGAAGACCGCCATGAAAAGACTCGATGCAATCATCTTCCGAACTAAACCCATCTTGTCCTCCAATGGGACGATCGTCCGTTGCTCGCTCACCCTCCGAACGGCGGGACAAGGGCGAGAGCAAAGGTTTGCCAAAAAGATAACAGCGGATATACCACGATTCCTCGTCCGTATTCAAGAAATATGAGGGTCGGCAGGAGGCACAGGTTGAATGGACCCAATTGAAATTCGCGATCAGCCTTGTGATGTAGATCACCGCTACTGCGGCGGTTGTTCCGATCGGCTAGTCTTCCACCGCCTGCGCCGTCATCTCCGAGGGTTCGCCGCCGGCCGCGGCCTGGGCGACGATCAAGCGCCGCGCTTCCACTCGAATCTTCGGCAAATGCAGGGCGAACCAGCCCGCCCCAAGCAAACAGGCCAACCCGCCAATCGCTACCGTGCGGGGCGCACCTAAATGATCGGCCAATACGCCGCCCAGCAGTGCTCCAATGGGAGCCATGCCCATGAACATCATCGAGTACACGGCCATCACCCGCCCCCGCAGCGCGTCCGGCACCATCACCTGAATCAGAGTGTTCGAGCAAGCCATTTGCAGCATCATCGTGTAACCCACCGGCAGCAGCAGAAGTACTGAAATCCAGAAGGTGTGCGAGAGCGCGAACACGGCGAGACTGGCTCCAAATCCGGCGCAGCACCACGCCACCCACCGCCCCAAGCCTTTCACGCCTTGGCGGAACGCCAGAGTCAGCGCGCCCAGCAGGGCTCCCACGCCGGTAGCACCCATCAGGATGCCCAACTCCCGTGCCCCGCCGTGCAGAACCTGGTCGGCGAAAATCGGCATCAGCACCACATAAGGCATGCCCATCAGGCTCACCAACCCCAGCAGCAACAGCAGCGCCCGGATCGGCGCGGTGCGGTCAACGAAGCGGAATCCCTCCATCATGTGCTCGAACGGCGACGCCATCGCCGCACGGGCCGGGCTGTGAACCTTCATCAACAGCAGACCGATGATCACCGCGATATAGCTCACCGCGTTGGCAAAGAAACACCAGCCTTCGCCAATCTTCGCCACCAGAATCCCGGCGATTGCCGGACCAATCACGCGCGCGCCATTGAACATGGAGGAATTTAGCGCGATCGCGTTCATCAGGTCATCCTTGCCGACCATCTCCACCAGAAACGATTGCCGTCCGGGAATGTCGAACGCATTCACCACGCCCAGCAAACTCGCCAGCACAAATACATGCCAGACGTGAACCTTGTGGAACAGCGTCAGCGCCGCCAGAATGAAGGCCAGCAGCATCGACGCCACTTGCGTGGAGATTACGATCTGGCGGCGGTTGAAGCGATCGGCCGCGATTCCCCCGAGCGGCGCAAACAGAAACACCGGGATCTGGCTGGCGAAGCCTACCGATCCCAGCAGCAAAGCCGAACCGGTCAGCCGGTAAACCAGCCACGACTGCGCCACGCTCTGCATCCACGTGCCGATCAGGGAAATCAGTTGTCCGCTGAAGAAGAGTTGGAAATTGCGGTGTCGGAGCGCCCGGCCCGCCACCTGCCAGCGCGATCCGGAGACCGTTTCCGCACCCCGGACCGCCGCGCTTTCCCGGATTGGGATTCTCGATTCAGGCACTGTCGTTTCTTTTGATGATGTCACCCGCTGTTCTGATTACTATAACTTGCACGTTCCCCGCACACGCCGGCAAGGCCGGTTTTCCACAGACGGACGTAACTTGTGCCAGGCTCGATCCGAAGCAACTCGAAAACCGCTTTCCCACCACTCACTTCCCTGCTTTACAGGCGCACCAAGTTTTGTCTTCCCAGACCAGGCCGGACTGCGCTACAGTTGCACTTGCAGTTGCGCCTTACCCGGCGATTCCCTAAGGAAGTGACACGGCCATGACTGCTCCTTCGGTTAGTGTTGAACGCCGCATTGGACAACGCTTCGCTTTTAATCTTCCTGTCTCCCTGCTTGACGTTGCGACTGGCGCCGAAGGACTCGGCTTCACGCAGGACCTCAGTTCCCGCGGAGCTTTTCTCTTCACCGACATGGCGTTCCGCGAAGGGGCAGAAATCGAACTCACGTTAAGGATGCCCTCCGAGATCACTCTCGGCGAAAACATGCGCGTCCGTTGCCGGAGCCGCGTTTTGCGCATCGTCAAGCCCGCGGACACTGGCTGGAAGCCCGCCGCCTCGGCCGGAAGCGAAACCAGACTTACCGGGGCCAAGTCCGCCGAGACCAAGATCGGGGTGGCCGTCTGCTTGAAGGGCTACGAATACCTTCCCGAAACGGAAGACAGTTCCGCCGACTTCCGGCGCATTTCGGCCCTGCACAGCCCCAGCGAGACTGAGCGTCCCGCCACGCCTGCGCCCGGCAATCCGCGAGCCGCGGCCCACTAGCACCAGCCTACGCCGGAAAATCCCGTTCTAGGTCTGGCGCCTGGAGACTTTAGTTCTCCATGTACTTCTCAGTGCTGTTCAATCTTCCCGGCTTGGCTTAGAATGTTGGTCAAGATTGCGGATTCGCTTGGGAGCATTCCCTGCTGTGCGGCGCCTCACACTGAGTTTCATGATCTTCGAGATGGCTGCGCTTACGTCTCGGCGCGAGTCGCGTACACACATGCTCTCGACTAGTTACCTGGGTCACTTGGCGAAGACCACTTTCTCTTTCTAACATGCAAACACCGAGAGAAATCAGCGAGAACCGCGCCATGCATGGGATCGCCGTCGCCCTCTTGACCGAGGACCATGAACATTTATCTGAGTTGCAGGACCGCGTGGAGGCTACGCGCCTGGCCCGGGTCGTGTTCACGAACGTCGGCTTTCCCACTGGACCCACCGACTCCATCTTGCGCCAGATTCAGGATCTAAGCGCCGAGGTGGTCGTCGTCGATATCTCTGCCGGGAATCCTCAGGCCGCCATCAAAGCCATCGAACTCATTCAAGCCAACACGCTGCAGCTCGCGATTTTCGCCAACGGCACCCTGCAGCAACCCACCACCATCGTCGCCAGCATGCGCGCCGGAGCCGGGGAATATCTGGATGACAGTGCCGGCACAGAGGCTCTGCTCGAAGCCCTGACGCGTTTTAGTTCCAACCGCACCCGAACTCGCGGCGGCGTCGGCAAAGCCCGCATTTTTACCTTCCTCAGCGCCAAAGGAGGCTCAGGCGCCACCACCGCCGCCGTCAACACCGCCGTCGCTCTGCAGCAAACCCACGGCAGCGTGGTTTTGGTGGACTTTGCGCCCGTCGGCCACGCCCAACTCCATCTCAACGTGCGTCCCAGTTTCGGAGTCCCCGACGCGCTCCAGAACCTGCACCGCCTCGACGTTTCGCTGCTCGATGGCCTAATGACCACGGCGAAAGACGGATTGCATCTTCTCGCCGGCCCGCAGCAACCTTATCCGTCCCTGCCCACGCCGGCGGAATTGGCCCGCCTGTTCGACCTGCTGGTCAATCACTATCGCTACGTGGTTGTCGACGCATCCAGCCGCCTTGATGCGACGACTCGCCTGCTCTCCGACCTTTCGAACGCGGTGCTCATGGTGGCTCAAACCGACGTGGTCTCGCTGTGGAGCGCCGGCCGCATCCATGCCTTCCTCGAAGAAGGCACGGGCCGCAACCGGCTGCGCATGGTTCTGAATCGCTACAAGAAAATTCCCGGCTTCACCGACGAAGATGTCGAAAATGCCACGCGCTGTAAGGTGTTGTGGAAAGTTCCCAACGCGTTTCAGGCAGTCTCGCCCGCCATCGATCACGGTACGCCAGTGGTTCTGCAGGAAGGTCAGGAAGTGAGCCGCTCGTTCCGCGCCCTGGCAGCGGCGTTGGCCGAAGCCGCTTCCACTCCCGAAGGCGGACTCGATCTGGTCTATGCGCAAGAAAAGGCCGCCGTCAAACAGAAGTCTCCCAGCCGCTTGGTCATCAGTCCCGTCCGCGCCGGCCATTCCAGCTAGTACCGAGCTGCGAGTACCGAGTACCGAGAGAAAACCGCAGTCGCCCACACAGATTGCCAATCGCCAGAACTCCCGGACTCTGCTCGGTATCCGCGACTCGCTACTGATTCAGGGCAACTGGATACGCACGAGGTTGGATTCGCGCTCGGCCGATCCGACAAAAGTAGCCGTGACGCCTTGGGCTTCGAGCGTGACTTTGCCGTCGGTCTGGGAAACCTTTGGGTCAGCCAAGCCAGTGACAATCAATTTCCGTACTCCGTTGAAGAGTGGATGAGCACCCGCAGCTTCGGTCAATCCCGATCGTCCCAATACTTCGATCGCGCCGCTGCCATTACCGAGCTTGAGCCAGCGGGTGTGCAGAACTTCCTTGTCGCCGAGGATCACCACATTCCACGGGTCGAAAGCCTGCGGCTGCAGTGGCTCCTTGCCGGCGACGATTTCGAGACGCACTCCCGCAGCGGCGAGAAACTCCTGCTTGCGACGGCTGAGGCTGGCTGCGAAGTCGGCGACGTCGCGCTGGGCGCGCGCCCGCGCCTCCTGGGTTTCCCCAGCAGTGAAGTCGCAACCTGCCCGATCGGTGACTTGCCGCAAACGGCCAGCGAGCAGCTCGTCCAAGGAAACCGGTCGGTCGCCTTCCAGCCGCGACTTCCACGTGGAATCCAGGCGGTCGAGCAGGAGGGCCAAAGCCTGCCCACTGGCGTAGGCGCGCTGGCGCACCTGTGCCTGGGCAGGAGGAAAATCCTCGACGGTGAGCGCAGCCGGCTTGCCGATGGATTTGAACTCCACATACTGCGCCAGTCCTTCGCGTAATTCCACGCCCCGTTCGTAGGCCGCGCCAGTGGCGGCGAGACCGGCGAAACGTTTACTGCGAAGGGTCAGAGCGGTCGCTGCCCAGCAGCCTGCATCTTTCTGGTTAGTTGCTCCTAGGCCCCGAACCAGGGCAATGCTCTCCAGTCGCCTCTCGGCCAGGAGTTCGACGTTGTCCACCGGATAGGTGAACAAATCCATCTCGTTACCACCCCAGTTGGGATAGTGCCGGCCTTGAAAAACGTGGAAAGTTTCGTGGACCAGCAGCGACGCGAGTTCATCCACAGAGGATGCCTTGCCGGAAATATCCGCAGAGGCGGTGGGCACGCCGTTGACCACTGTGCCCGTGTTGGCGCGCACGGTTTCATGCTGGCCCGGGTACACATAAATATTCTGCTGTCCCGCAACCGGGCGGAACCCATCGGGAGGGGAGGGATGGTTAAGAAGATAGGTGCTGGTCCCGTCGAAAAGCTCGACCGGCGTCGTCGCGGGTTCGAATCCCGGCCAAAGGTCTTGCGCGGCAACGCGGCGGAAGGCCCGGATAACCTCGATTGGATCAGCCCGCGTCGGCTGCTGCGCGGCGAGGGTCAGAGCCGATGCCAGAACCGCCAGCAATAGCCAGATGCGGCCTTGGCTCCGCGTGGTTGACTCTCGGTTTCGCGAACTCGTCACTCGGGCCACTAATTCCTCGCTGGCGAAGCCTCTGCTGGAAACATCTTGAACTCTACCTCGCTCGGGTGCGTCGTGACCTTCTTATCCGCGTCGGTGGCGCTTTCGGTGAGCGTCCCTTTCAACACATAATACGCTTCGTCTCCAGGATTTTTCCCCGCGCCTCGTTCCACGGTTCCCCTGAATTCGAACCACACTCCGTGCACCGTTTCGGTGGTAAAGGTCAGCTTGTTGCCATCGATCTTGCCGATGCGGAAGTATTGATCGAGAAACGTTCCTTTGTCGCTTTCCCCATTTCCATAGCGCGAGACGAATCCGGTCACTCGGCCTTCTTCTTCCACCGTGATTTGGACGAACTCTCCTTCTTGTAGAAAGCTGTACATCCCGGAATATTCCCGGCCGGCCTTCACCTCGTGCGCCGGGGACGGCGGCTCGGCCGCTTTTGGAGCAGTTGCCTTCGATTCCTGCGCAGCCGATGAAACGAATGTAGCAACTGCAAAAGACACAAGCACGCAAATGGCGCGCGACTTCTTCATGGGAATCCTTCTGCCGGCCTCAATCGTACTACCTTCCCAAGCGAGTTACCGAGTTGCGAGAACGAAGTATCGAGACAATCCACATTTACGGCAACAGATTGCCGGTAGACAGAGACGAACTTTTTTGGTACCCGATGCTAATCCCGGCAGAACTGGATTCCGGCATGGAGGCCGGTTTGCATCTAAGATAGAACGATGCGCGAATCGGCGAGCCCACGGCTGGAAGAACTGGAAGAGAGGGAAATGCCGGTGGCGGAACTGCGTCTGCTGGTTGAGCCCGAACCTCAGTCTCGCGTCTTCGTCCAGAACCTTCGCGGCCTCTTCCAGCGGCCCAAACTTGACTTGCTGAACCTTAAGTCCACTCCCGCCGCTTTCTGGCCTGACGTTTTCGTGCACCGCGGACTTCCTTGGAATGGCTTCCTGGACTCCGTCGCCGTTCACGTTCTCGCGCTCACCATGATCTGGCTGGGATCGCGCTTTCTCGGCCTGGAACCTCAAGCCAAGTCCCAGCCTGCGTTCACGCACGCCGACATCCTCTTCTACACGCCCTCGGAATACCTGCCGCCGCTCGACACGCGGCGCCCGGATTCCGCCCCCGCCCGCGAGCCCGATCCCGAATTCTCGACTCAGCCCATTATTTCGCTGCCTCGAGAGGCCGACAACCGCTCACAAACCATCGTCACGCCGCCCAATGTCCAGTTGCGGCATGACGTGCCTTTGCCGAACGTCGTCGCCTGGTCGGGGACGCCGCAGCTTCCGATCGGCCCAGCCCCAGCCGTTCCAGCGTCGGAGATCTCGCGCCTGGCGCCGCAGATGGAACGCTCCGTCATCGCCCCACCACCCGACGTGCACTCGGCGACGCAGCAATCCTTGCAGGCTCCGGAGCCGTCTGTCATCGCTCCGCCTCCCGCCGTGGAAGCCGGCTCTACGCGCCCCTTGGGCGACCTCAATATCGGACATACCTCAGTGATTGCGCCCGCTCCACAGCTTTCGCTCAACGAACAGCGCGCGGTCCCGGGCCGAAGTTCCGCTGCTTTAAGTCCACGTTCGCCCCAGGTCATTGCGCCGCCGCCCTCGCTGGCTGCATCCGGACGCTCCCGCTCCGGCGGAGGCATGATTGCGCTCAACCTCCACCCCGCAGTGGGCGCGCCGCCTGATCCGCCAGCGGGCAATCGCCGGGGCACCTTCGCCGCCACACCCGGAGGCCATCGAGGAAACTCGGGAGCGCCCGGCGCAATCGCTGGGAACGGGAAAGAGAATGGAAGCGGATCTGGCAAAGAAGGCAGCGGCGATCTTCCCTCGGGACTGTACGTTGGCAAAGCCTCGAACGCTCCCTCGCCGGTTACAGGTGATCCCGGCCCAAGGAATGCGCCATCCAACACCGTAAATCCGAACCTGATTGCTGGCGTGCGCCCACCCCGCGTGTCGGCGCGCATGCAACCGGAAGGCGAGAGCAAACTCTCCGAGGAAGAGCGCGCCGTCTTCGGCAGCCGCAAGTTCTACTCGTTCAGCCTGAACATGCCCAATTTGAACTCGAACGGAGGCAGTTGGATCGTCCGCTTCGCCGCGCTCAAGCCGGATGCGGGCTCTGGACATCCATCCCCCGGGGATCCTTCGGCTGAAGATCTGTCTGCGCCCGCGGCCACGCGCAAAGTCGATCCCGCATATCCGCAGGAACTGATGCGGCAGAACGTGGGCGGCACCGTCATCCTTTATGCCATCATCCACACCGACGGCACGGTGGGCAACGTGCGCGTGCTGCGCAGCGTCGAGGAGCACATCGATCGGTTTGCCAGCGATGCCATCGCCAAATGGCAGTTCCAACCTGCCGCGAAGAACGGCGCCCCGGTGGACGTGGAAGCGACGTTCTCGATTCCCTTCCGTCCGGCACGTGTGGGATCTAACTTCTAAAGGTAGTTCTTAGGTTCTCGGCGTTAGGCTGCCGTGTTTGCAGGCACCCGTGCGAGTTTTGCATATTGTGAAACGCGGCGAACATCCAAACCATGGGGCCCAATTTGATTTGCAAGGGAAAGCAATGAAAAAACGCAAACTCGGAAAAAGCAATCTGGAAGTGTCTGCAATCGGCCTCGGCTGTATGGGAATGAGTTTTTCTTACACGCCGCTTCCGGACAGGAAAGAAATGATCTCTCTTCTCCATGCGGCGCTAGACCGTGGCATCACCTTTTTCGATACTGCGGAAGTTTACGGCCCGTTTACCAACGAAGAACTCCTGGGCGAAGCTCTCGCTCCCTTCCGTGAGCAAGTAGTGATTGCCACCAAGTTCGGCTTCAGGCTTGATCCGAACACCGGCAAGCAGGCCGGACTGGATAGTCGGCCAGAGCACATCAAGAAAGTCGCCGAGGCCTCGCTCAAGCGCCTCAAGACCGATGTCATCGATTTGTTCTATCAGCACCGCGTTGACCCCAACGTGCCGATCGAGGACGTTGCGGGAGCGATAAAAGAGCTCATTCATCAAGGCAAGGTGAAGCACTTCGGACTCTCGGAAGCAGGGGTGCAGACGATCCGTCGCGCGCATAAAGTTCAGCCCGTGACCGCACTGCAGAGCGAGTACTCGCTGTGGTGGAGGGAACCTGAAGCGGAACTGATACCGACGCTGGAGGAACTTGGGATCGGGTTCGTTCCCTTCAGCCCTCTGGGCAAAGGCTTCCTCACTGGCAAGATCGGCGAAGATACGAAGTTTGACAAAGGCGATTTCCGCAACCTCGTCCCTCGCTTTACGCCGGAGAACCGGAAAGCGAATCAGGCGATGGTGGATCTGGTTGGCAGATTTGCGCAACAGAAAAAGGTGACACCTGCGCAGATCGCGCTCGCTTGGCTGCTTGCGCAGAAACCCTGGGTGGTGCCGATCCCGGGCACGACCAAGTTGCATCGGCTCGAAGAAAACATCGGAGCCCTTAACGTCCAACTTTCGCCCGACGATCTCCGCGAACTGGAGATCGCAACCTCAAAGATCGCGGTGCAAGGTGCTCGGTACCCTGAAGAGCTGCAAAAAATGGTGGGCCGCTGAACGGCAAAACAGCAAGCCCCAAAACAGCAATGATTGCCCAAGTTAGAACTGGCGGGGATGGCCCAGCCTGGCCGCGCCAAAACCGCACTCTGCGCGAGATCTGGGTCCCAGATGTGGCGCTGCCTGGTCTTTTTCGCTGGCGTCAGCTACGGGCGGGCGTTAAGCCGTAGCCGCTTTCTTCTTTTCCAGCGCGGCATAGATTGCGGGGTCGGTGCAGACTTCGTAGTAGCTGCGGTTGGTCCAGCCCCGGACCGAGAAATCCTCGACATTGACTCGCGGCACGCGGCTCTGGCGCACTACGATTTTGCGAAAGATGTCACGATCGACCGGCACGGTGGCGCTGAACAGTTCGTATTCCCCTCTATCGGAGGCCGCGATCGAAGGCGGCAGCTTTGCCTTCAGGGGCACGAGGGAAACCTCCTGCTCCAGCTTGCGGAATGCCGCTTCATTCATGCGAATACCGCCCAGGTTGTAGCTGAGAATGGAGTCTTCGGGACTCTCCGCCTCATCTTTCATGGGCTCGGCGTCCACCGCCTCGAACACAAAGACGTGGAACGGCCCGGCCTGCGATTCCATTAGCCTGCGGGCGCGCTTGTTGCAGGAAGAAAGGCGGTCGCTCTCGTTCAGCGCTTCGGAGATCATGATCTGATGCTCGCCATCCATCAAGTACAGCGGCGCCGCCTCTTGCAGGGTGATGCCCACGCCCAACTCCAGACCCGGCATGCCCGAGCGCTGCATCAGCGCGTTGTAGCCGCGCACGATCTCGATGATCTCGCGGGCCAGCACGCAGGCCCGGCTCACCGCGAGCTCGGGCTCGCCCGTACGCTCGAGGATCGCCAGGATGATGGCATCGCCCTCGAGAAAAACTTTCTGCGCCCCGTATTTGCCGATCAGCTTGTTGACCGGATCATAAAAATTCAGGCTGAAGTAAGACGCGGGATTCAGTCCCTTTTCCATCAAGGTGCGGGTGAGCCGCGTGGAGTCGCGCACGTCGGCCTTGAGCACCACATGCCGCAGGACGCGTTCTTCTTCCGGCTGCTGCTCCTCAGGCAGAAGAAATTCGTAGAGCGTGCCATTGATGTGGGAAAGCTGGCGCAGTTTGTCGGTGCTCACTAGGTTCACCGAGTCGAGCGTCGCATTCAAGGTCTCCAGCCGCCGCAGATCGCGGTGATACTGAGAAAAATCCTGCAGGAAGCGCGCTGCCAGCTTGGCCCGCTCCGTTCCCCGGCAACTCGCGACCTTGCCCACAGCGGCATAAAGACTGCTGGGCGAGAGCTTGCCATGCTCCTGAATCATGCGCTCCACGCGGTCGCATTCGGGACGCGAGATCAGGGCATTCTTCAATTGCTGTGGATTGATTCGCGGGGCGTACTCGCCGAGCAGCGGTACCGCGTGGTAGGAAGCGATCACGCACTCTATCACCTGTTCATCTTCGAGCAGGCGCACCCACGTGGCCAGGCGATTCTTCTGGGCCACGCCTTCCACTGTCGAATCATCGGGTGTGCCGGTGCCCACCAAAGCCCGAGCGTTCCCCGGGGCGCACAGCCAGGCATCGATCGTCTCGGCAGTGGTCTCTTGCCCGAACAGCGAACGTATAAAGCCCAACACGATGTCTTGCATGCGTGGATAGCGGTCGGGATCGCGATCCCAATTGCCCAGCATCACGTAATGTTCCGCGCACAGGTAGTCGTCGCGCCCATCCTCGGAAAATGCCAGACGGTTCAGGAATAGGCCGTAGCTGGCGAGGCCGGCGCTGCCCGGTTCGCCAATCTTTTTTTCGCCAACTCGGGCGTCGCTGGCCTTGTCTTCTCCGCCGGTCTTCGTTTCTTCGGTCTTTGCTTCTCCAAACAATGACCGCCGCATGCGGAGCAGCGTTTCTTTCTCGATCTCGCGCAGGGTTTCGAACAGATCCTGCCCGGTCTTGCGCAAAATGATCTTCTTGCGCACCTGGAAGGCGGCCACGCGCTCCCGATACTCCACTGCTTTACCCTGCTGCCGTATGCCTTCGTAACTCTTGAGCAGAACGCGGCAGCGCTCGAGCATTTGCGCGAACTGGTGGTGCATCTCCGCGCGGAGAAACTTGGTCACGGCCAGGCGCGCCAGCAGGTCGACGGAAATGTTTTCTTCTTTTTTGGCGCGATTCAGCGCGGCCAGGTGCAATTCGGCCAGCAGCAGTTTCCAGTCAGACTTTTCCGCGGGGTTGCGAGTGGACGTGGCGGCAGCGTTTCTCATCCACGACGGTGCCTGGTTTGGCTGCGGTGCCTCGGCTGCGAGCATTCCTTCCAACTCGCCATGGCGCACGATCAACCGCGCCACTTGCGCCCGCGCCGCCTCCACGAAGCGCGGACTCAGGGCCACATCGTGCCGCAGGTTGTCGACTCCGACCGCAAGCCCTTCGAGCGCAAGCGACGGGGCAGCCGCAATCATCTCCGGCAGAGCCTGTCGGTCGGGCTCTTTGCCCAGACGAATGATGGGAAGTCGAGGCATCGTGAATAGCTCAGAATTCCTGGAAGCTACTGATTACACATGTACATATCGAGGCTAGCACGCGTCTCGCAGCGGCTAAAGTTACGGAGGTTATGGGGGGTATGGAGCAAAGCATATGGTTCTTGTTGTTGACCCTAGTTTTGGTTTGTCTCAGGATTGACTCTGCTCCCCTCTCCAAGTAGGCTTCCGGTCGCAGGGCGTGGGGTCGGACTGTAATCCATGAGGAAGATACTGTGGGGCTCAATTTTGTGCGTATCGCTGGCTTGCGCCTGCGCCTACTATATTTCCTCGGCGATGAGGAAGCCCGCAGTCTGGGGATCTCAGATATCCGCATTCGAGAAGGCAGACCGGCTGAATCCGCCAAAAGCCGGGGTTATCGTGTTTACGGGAAGTTCAAGCATTCGCTTCTGGGACACACTGGCAAACGACATGAAGCCCCTTGAGGTCATCAACCGTGGGTTTGGTGGTTCGCAGATCGCTCAGGTCAACCAATACGCATCCCGAATCGTCCTTCCGTATCAGCCCCGTGCCGTGGTGCTTTATGCCGGGGACAACGATCTTTCCTGGCCCGCGTCGAAGAGTCCAGAACAGGTGTTTAGGGACTTTCGGCAATTTGTGGAGATCATTCACACGAAACTGCCCGAAACCTGGATCTACTACATATCGATCAAGCCTTCGATCCGGCGGTGGAGTAATTGGGGCAAGTGCCAAGAAACCAATGGTTTGATCGCGGACTACATTCGCACCCAACCGCGAGTCCAGTTCATTGACGTTGATCGAGCCATGCTCGACGCGCAGGGTAAGCCCCGCAAAGAACTGTTCCGATGGGATGGTCTGCATATGAATGCCGAGGGCTACGCGGTCTGGACCTCGATCATTAAACCCGTACTCCTAAACCGTTTCGCCGGCGACTGAGTCCCGCGACCGCGGGATTAATTCTTCGAGCTTCAACCAGCGCGAAAGTCGCGCACGTCTTCTCCGGGCCTAAACACGGATGCGGGGGTAATCTCTCGCGCCTCCGCCATTTTTCGGTTGACCTCGGCGAAGTCCGCCTTCACCCAGCCCACGCTGGAGATTTCAATCTCGCCGTCCCTCGCGATCCAGAACATGGTGGGGACGTTGGTCAAGCCGTAGGCGTTCGAGACGGGATAGGTCTCGGTATCGTCGAGCAGCACGGGGAAGGTCACGCCAAACTCTTTAGTGAAGGCCGCGGTCTCCCTTGGGCCGTTCTGCGAGACACCGATCATCCTCGCACCCTGGTGCCCATATGCCCGCTCCAGCCGCTCCAGAAACGGAAACGCATACTGGCACACGGGGCAGGACACCTTGAAGAACGCGAGCACTACGGGCCCCCGTGCCAGTTCCTCACCTAGCACGAAACTCTTGCCATCCATTGCTTTCAGTTCAAACGTGGGCGCCTTCGTACCCGCAGTCAATGCCGCCATCGGTCGTCCTCCGGTTCGTTTTTTGAGGATGCTTCGCAGCCAGAACATCCCTATCCTCGCCCCTGACCTGGTTTTATTTTAGACGATGCGGGATGAAAACCGTGGCCGATCGCCAGTTACCGATTGCCAGTGTCGCATCGTTTGCCACCTCAAAGCATTCCTGCCTTCCGCAGAATCTTTCGTGCCAGCCCCGTGAGTGCAACCTTGTCCAGGCGCCCGATCGGGATCCATTTGCCGAACTCGCGCGATGACGCGGCGTCGCGCCATACCCGCACCGTGTAGTCCGTCGTCGTGATGGAATGCCGTAGTGTGAACGCCGGACCATCCCCGCATCCACCTGCTATCTCCGGCAACTCCCACATGCCTGGCATCAGCGACGCATCTTGCGCCCGCCGGACTAGAAAAACATCGGCATCGCGGAAATCGAGCGCGTAGTGAATCTCGCGTCTCTGCTGCCGCGCAGCTTTTCGGATCGGAGCCAGCTCTCCACGCGTTGCACACAGTTCGACAACCGGACACGTCAGGCATGCCGGCGTCCGCGGCGTGCATACTACGGCGCCCAATTCCATCATTGCCTGATTGAAGTCACCCGGCCGCTTCGCATCCAGCAGACGATTTGCTGCCGTCCACAATTCTTCTCCAGCCAGCCGCTTCCCCTCGACTCGCTGCAAAACGCGTTCGACGTTCCCATCGACCACGGCAACCGGCGCGCTAAAGGCGATGCTGGAAATGGCTGCCGCGGTGTAGCGTCCAATCCCGGGCAACGTCCGCAATCCTTCCTCACTCGCCGGAAACTTTCCGGCGCACTCGCGCACGATCACCTTTGCCGCCGCGTGCATCATGCGCGCTCGCCGGTAGTAACCCAGTCCGCTCCACGCCGCGAGCACGCTGGCCTCGCGCGCCGCCGCCAGCTTCTCGACCGTGGGAAAGCACCGCAGGAATTCCAAATAGTGCTCGATCACCGCCGCCACTCGTGTCTGCTGCAGCATGATCTCGGAAAGCCATACGCGGTAGGGATCGCGGCTCACGCGCCAGGGCAAATCGCGGCGGTGAAGGTCGTACCAGGCGAGGATGTTCTTCCGCAAACGGCGCTGCTGCGGAACCGAAAACAAGCTCTGAATGGATTGCCGCGCCTTCACGTTCCCCAGCTTACGCGAGAGCGGGAGCAAGGAGTGGATTTCTTGCGCGCACGGTGCCGTATCTGCGGCCATATTCAATTTTTCGGAGAGGAGCTCGGGCAAGCCGTATTGCTCCGCATAGGCCAAATGAGGGCGTCCTACCACGGGAACTTGTACGCCGCCATTTTCCGCTCTCGCCCGATCCGGCTAACGCTGTGGGCACGGCGGCCTTCCTTCTGCGTGGCTCCCTCATATCCCCTATCCCTCGCCATTGACCCCGCGCCGCCACCCACGAAATAATAGCTGAGCCTGGCATCCGCACGAGTCGCGTGAGTTCATTCACGCCCAGCAGCATCGAGGAGCATCATGAGCGATTTCAACCGCAAGGTGGAAGACGCGTCGGCACGCGTCAGCAAGACTGTCGCCGAGGCCGCCGAACGCATCGAGAAAGAGATTCCCGAGTTCATCAAATACCTCAACGACGAGGTTGTGCCTGCCGTGCGCCAGCACTCGACCAAGGCTCTGCGCACCGCCAGCGAAAAGCTCACCGAACTGGCCGACTACATGGAGCAACAAAAAGCGTCGCACAAGTGAAGCTGTTCCGCGCGGCCTTCCTCCAGTGCGCTGTGATTCTGATTCTGCTTACGATCTTGCTGTTCCTACTCAACGGCTGCGGCCATCCCAAGCAGACCCCGGTAAATGAGCCGGTGCCACCAGAGCCTTCGTCAACCGGATCGACTGCCACGTCGCATTCCGGGAACGCGAGGAGTAACCGTCTGCCGGATGCAGGAAGCGGTAATGAAGCAAACGATGCCGACCTCGCCGAGCCCACGATTCCCGCAGGTGCCCGGCCGCTGGCTACGGAAACTGGCCGGGCGAGCTGGTACGGTCCACCGTATCACAACCGGCGCGGATCGAATGGCGAAGTCTACAACATGCATGCCATGACAGCAGCGCATCGCACGCTGCCGCTAGGCTCGATCGTGCGCGTCACGAATCTGAAGACCGGCCACACGGCGTTGGTGCGCATTACCGACCGCGGGCCGTTCATTCCCGGCCGTATTCTCGATTTATCGCTGGCCGCCGCACGCAAGCTTGACGTTTACGTGCCTGGTGTCGCCGAGGTGAGAGTGGAAGTGATGCAGGCCCCGGCGTCTCTCGAGACCGGTGGAAAGTGGGCCGTGCAGATTGGCGGCTTCCCCGACGAACAAGGAGCTAAAAAGCTCGCCGATCACCTTACCCGCATCTACCGCACGGCCAAGGTGGTGCGCTTCGGCAGCCCCGTGGGCGACTGGTGGGTGCGAGTACGAGTCCTTGACGACGACCGCGAGCGCGCCCAGGAAGTCGCTGGCGAAACAAAAACGCCGGAGGGCGCGGTCTTTCTGGTGAGACTGGACTAGGGGCGGTCGTTATTCGTTGGTGGTTAGCCGTTAGCCAGTAGTGCTTTTGCCACAAAGGCTTCTTTGAGCATGGTCGACGTCATTCCCGGAACCGCGCGCCTTCGCGGCGCAAAGATGATCGCCGGCGCGGCAGCGCTGTACCTTGTGCTGCGTGTGGTGGGCTTTCAGAAGTTCTTTGTGAACGACGCCGAGGGGATCGGCGCACTTCTCCAGATCATCGGCACGCTCTACAGCGTGGTCTACGCGTTCGCCATCTACGTGATCTGGGGACAGTTTACGTCTGTCGAAAACGAAATTCGAAAGGAGTCAGGAGCGTTAAAAGGCCTGCTCCTTTTCAGTCAGCGGTTCAGAGAACCAGTTCGTGAACCGATCGTGCGGGCGGTGAAGACTTATGCGCGGGGAGTTGCGGAGACGGAATGGAGGGCGCTGGCCGCGGGCGCGGACACTGACAAGACCGACAAACTATTCTCCGCAGTCATTTCCAGTATCACTGACGTGAAACCTGAGGACGACACCGAGCGCATCCTCTATCAGAGGCTGCTTGAGATTGCGAATCAGGCGAGCGTCCACCGCGATGAAAGGCTCGCCCTAAGCGTAAAGCGAATGCCGCAGACGCTTGCGGCGTTTGTCACTCTTACGGCAGCGATGATTCTGTTTCTGCTTTTCTTTTTTCCCTTCGGCAATATTGTGCTCGGCCTGGTATCCATCGCAATTACAACCATGCTGCTCTTCTTCGCCAACTTCGTGCTGACGGACCTGGACAATCCCTTCGAAGGCACCTGGAACGTGGGCTCTGAGCCCTTCGCCGAATTGGTCACAAAGTTTCGCTAGTCTTGGCGAGTCCACCGCGGAAGCGATGAGAGGGGAGCAAGAGACAGGGGCATCCCAAGGAAGCACCGGTGGAGGAAGCGAGCGCGGAACATCGCTCACGCGCGAGTTTTCATGCACTTCTCGACTTTCTTGTCGAGACCGTCGGGGGACTCAACGCCATCCTAGACCCCCCGTATAGAGCAGGCACATTTCCGGCCTCTTGAGAAAACCCTTTCGTACTTATTCAACCAGAACGGCAGATGCTGACGGCCAATGCCGGGATTGCTTCAAGCACGCGGGGTTGCTTTTCGATAATATTCAGCATCTTCTGGTTGCCCTGATGCAAGGGTCCCTCGGTCATTGCCCTGAGCTGGTCAAAGTGAAATTTTTCTTCCTCGTTCAGCTTGCCGAAATGTCGAAAAAAGAACTCCTCACCCGCCGCTACCTCAGGGCCAAGGCGGCGCGCTTCGACAGTCCGCGTGGGCGACTGGTGGGTGCGAGTGCGCGTCCTTGACGACGACTGCGAGCGCGCCCAGCAACTCGCTGCCGAAACAAAAACGCCGGAAGGCGCGGTCTTTCTGCTAAGACTGGACTAGAATTCAGTGGTTCAGCCCCCGCTGACAATCTCCGGCTCAAGTGTTATCGTTTCCGCCAGGGTGAATGAGCCTGGTAGCCAAACAATGACTGACCCCAGCAGCAGCTGCCTTTTCTGCCGCATTCTCCGCGGCGAGATTCCCGCGAAGAAAGTCTACGAGGACGAACATGTCTTTGCCTTTGAAGACATCAACCCGAAGGCGCCCACGCACGTGCTAGTCATCCCAAAGAAACATTTTGCGGGATTGAAAGAAGCGCAGGCTGACGACGCCGAAGTGATCGGCCGCTGTCATTTGGTGGCGGCCGAGATTGCGCGCCAACGGAACATCGAGCAAGGATACCGCACCGTGCTCAACGTAGGTCCGGGTGCGGGGCAGTCTGTCTTTCATCTCCACGTCCACCTGTTGGGCGGACGTTCTCTGAGCTGGCCTCCGGGGTAAGGAGCAGTTCTCAGTTCTCAGTTTCTCGTATCCAGAGATGCTGCCCTCAACTCTCCATTCGGGGCTTGACCTCACTTCCTGCTAACGACAATGTAATTCCAGAGAAGGCTTCCACGCGACTCGAACTCACCCGCATCGGCAACTCACCCGGTATTCGCATTCCCAAGCCGCTCATCGCGCAGTGCGGTTTGGGCGAAGTCGTGCGTGTCCGCGTAACTAAGGAAGGGCTTGTCATCGCGCCCCTCGTCATGGCTGGAACAGGCCTTCGCTGCGTCCCCTCCGGCCAAGCTGGAGATGCTGCTCGATTCGGCATCGCCAACTGCGTTGGATACCCGGGGTTCGGAAATGGTGAGCTATCCTCGGCGGGGCGAAGTGTAGCTCATAGCCCTCAGACCCGTCGTAGGGCTCGGAAATCAAGAAGACACCCCCTTATCTGGTTATCTCCCCTGACGAGATGAACGAACCGCTGGAGACTGTCCTGGTATCGCCGATGACGACGACGCTCCGCAGCTATCCCACGCGTCTTAATCTCACAAAAATCGGGCAAGTCGCCCTAGATCATAGCTGGCGGTCGATGGCCAGCGTCTGGTCCGCAGGCTGGGCGCGGTTTCGACTAAAGGCAATGAGGTTTCAAGCGTGCTGGTGGAGATCTTCGTTCGCTGACCAAGACATCGCGCTCAGGGCGCGGGCTTTTCGTCTACTGTACCGTTGGATTCTCGTCTTCCGGCGCCCCGTGACGGCGCAGCAATTGGGGAAGATTCTGGGAGAAGGCGGAACGAGGGAGAACCATGTCGCATCCCACTTCATGCGCCTTCTGCTTTAGATCGCCTTGCACGTGGGAGAGAAACCCGATGATCGAGGTTCCCTTCTTGAGCTTCGCCTTCAGCTTCGGGATGAGCGTCAGCGGCTTGGCATTGGCGTGGTTGAGATCGAAGATGATCAGCGATGGTTTCTCTTCGCCGTTGTGCTGCATCCGTTCGGCCAAGTCTTTGTCGTTCTTGGCGAACTCAACCTTGACGTTGAGCTTGCGCGCCGTCTCTTGAATCTTGGCCGCGAAGAACAGGTCGTCGACGAAGGCAAAGATGCGCGAGTTGGAATCCTCACGCAATGCGGGTAAAGGTTCGGGATCGACAGGCGCAAAGGGCGCAGCGAAGCCGGGACGAGGGCCCCGACGCGCGCCTTGGCCGTTGCCGTTACCCGACAAGGCGGCGCGATAGCTGTGATCCATGGGCGCGGTGTAGATGCCGTCCTGATTGTGGCGCGACTGGCTGGGGCCGGCAGGACGGTGCCCGCGAGCATTGTTAGGGCGGCGTCCGCGACGCCGTCGGCCTCTGCCTCCGCTACCGGAGGGTCTTCCTGGTCCTGCGTTCATAGTCCTCTCAAAGCTGCTGGGCCGGGTACTGGACCCGGTATAGGGTTGCAAAACTCCACGCTTTCAGGTTCCCCATTTGGTTGCGGCAGAATCTGACAATATTGGCGCACAGCTACCTTCTCGCGGGGGCCTATCCACTTGCTCGCTCACACTACTCGGTCACACCCTTCAACCATCTCTCGCGACCGTGTTCGGGGGACATGGCCAACTAGCCATGCGGGATTGCGGGTTGGGCCGGACGCAATCGTGAACGCAATCGTGATCGACCGCTCTCTGCTGAAGCAAACTCGTACTGGCGAAAAAAACTTCTAATTTTTGCGTATTCAGTTATCCGATATCGGAGTCCGTCGCGCCGCCGGGAACGGCCTGGGGCGCGGAAGGCCTACGCGGGAACGAGGCCAATGAGAACAACCTTATGGTACTCGCACCGGTGCAGGCGCGCAAGGGGCAAAGTGGTAGCATTTTTGCACAGGAGGCCATGACTGTCCGGCTTCGGGTTTCTCCTGAGTCATCCGTGGCCAGCGGCCAGAAACTTCGGCCTATACCAGCATTTTTGATCCCTGACGACTTTCAAGCCGGCTTACGGCGCCGTTACGTTGAGAGTGATCGAAAGTGAGCTGGTGATCGGGTTCGCGCCGCCGGTGGTGGCGTTGATGGTTACGGCATATGTTTGGGCAGGCGTTCCTGAGTTCGTCGGGCTGATGTTGGTGCCGCCGCCACCGCTGCAAGAGCCTAACCCCAGCGTGGAGAAGCCGAGAACCACAATCAGGCTGAGCAGGCGCAGGCGGTGCGTGCGCGATCCCGCCGCAAGAACAATTCCGAACAAGCCGGGGATCAGCAGGGCATAGAAGAACCGGCCGCCGCCGAGCGGTGGACGCAACTGTGCCGTCGGGGCTGTAGTCTGGAAGTTGACCGAGACTGCGATCGCATTGTCGGGCTGGCCGGTGTTCGGGACTTGGCAGTTGATTTCATTAGTCGTAAGAGAAGGAACACCGGTGCAGGTATATGTGAGCGGAACAGCCGTGGTGGCACCGGCGCCGCTGCCCACGATAAAACCGCTCGTGCCAGCGACAGCGACATTGACCTGAGCGCTTCCCCCCACAGTCACAGGGAAGGTTACGCCGTTGGTCGATGAAAGAGTGAAGGTCTCAGTGGTCGCGGTCACGGTCAGGTTCACCTGCGCTGTCTGCGATCCGCCAAATGTGCCGCTGGCGGTGCCGGAAACGGTGATTGTCTGCACGCCCGTGGGCAAGGCCATGTTGGCCGCAGTGGTGATGGTCAAGGTGACGGGGACGGAGTCGGTGCCGTCAAGCGTGACGCTCGCAGGACTGAAGCTGCAGAGCGCACCTGCGGGTAGACCCGCCGTGCAGCTGCCAGGCGCGGAACTCGTGGAGTTCGTGAAGTTAATGGTTGCAGTGGAACCGTTCACCGGCGTGATGGTCAGGACTGCCGTGGCTGTTTGCCCGGCGGGGATGGAGCTGGGAGACAGGGCAGTGGTGACCGCGAGAGTGAAATCCGACGCCGCTTCGCTGGCTTTCCAGGCAACGGCGAGGGCATTGGCGTCGACGGAGCCGAGGCCGGTGACCGGGCTGTAGCCAACGCCGGCGCTGAAGCCGTACTGGAACGGCGAAGTCGCGGGGCAATCCGGAGTTCCGCTGGTGCAAGGCACGATGTTGTTGCCTGTAGTGACATTGTGAAAAGCCGCGGGGTGGCTGGCCGCCAGACTGTAGAGTTGGGGATTTACTTGCCCCAGTCCTGATGCATCCAGGGACTCATCGAGCAGAGCAACGATGGCAGCAAAGGTAGGGGCCGCGCAA
>Ga0182015_10000510_pt1 | contig 55421 bp, 45 predicted proteins | sample 712P3MmetaG_FD_120478 | JGI IMG/M metagenome (GOLD analysis project Ga0182015, IMG submission 120478) | Permafrost microbial communities from Stordalen Mire, Sweden - 712P3M metaG | ecosystem: Environmental > Terrestrial > Soil > Wetlands > Permafrost | place: Sweden: Stordalen | collected...
CGCCGAATACCGCGAATTCTGGGCCAAGCTGAACCGTGGCGAATATGTGGCGGACGAGTTCAAGCGAATCGGCAAAGGCGGCAAGGAAATCTGGATTCAGGCCTCCTACAACCCGATTCTGGACGTGAATTCGACGCCCTTTAAAGTGGTGAAGTACGCAACGGACGTAACCCAGCAGAAACTGACCAACGCCGACTATGTGGGGCAGATTTCGGCGATCGCAAAATCACAGGCGGTGATCGAATTCAAGATGGACGGAACGATTGTCACCGCGAACGAAAACTTCCTGAAGACGCTGGGCTATACGCTCGACGAAATTAAAGGCAAGCACCACAGTATGTTCGTCGAGGAAGCGTACCGGAACAGCGCCGACTACCGGGAATTCTGGGCCAAGCTGAACCGCGGCGAATATGTGGCCGACGAATTCAAGAGAATCGGCAAAGGCGGCAGGGAAGTCTACATTCAGGCTTCGTATAACCCCATCCTGGATCTGAACGGCAAGCCGTTCAAAGTGGTGAAATATGCCTCGAATATTACCGAGGAGAAGTTGGCGCTGAAAGCCATGATTGCCGATGTCCCGATGCTGTCAAAAGCGGCGCTGGACGGCAAGCTGGCAACCCGGGCCGACGCCAGCAAACATAAAGGCCAATATCAGGAGATTGTGCAGGGCGTGAACGAGACGCTGGATGCGGTGATTGAGCCGTTGAACGTGGCTGCGCGCTATGTGGATCAGATCAGCAAGGGGGATCTGCCGCCGCAGATTACGGAGATTTATCAGGGCGACTTCAATGCGATTAAGAATAATCTGAACGCACTGATTGTTTCGATGGACGAGATCGCTGCCGCCGCCGAGGAAATTGCGAATGGAAATTTGACGGTCACCCTGCGCGAGCGGTCGCCGCAGGACAAGTTGATGCAGGCGCTGGGTGCGATGGTCTCCGGCATCACGCGGGTGGTTTCGGATATCCGCACGATCGCGGGAGAAGTGGCGTCGGCGAGCCAGGCGATTAGCACGACTTCGGTGGAGGTATCGAAGGGCGCAACGTCGCAGGCAGCGTCGGCGGAAGAAGCGTCTTCTTCGATGGAGGAGATGGTTTCCAACATCAAGCAGAATGCCGACAACGCGCAGCAAACCGACAAGATTGCAAACAAGTCGGCGACGGACGCGCAGGAAAGCGGCAAGTCGGTGGTGGAGGCGGTTGCGGCGATGAAAGAAATCGCCAGCAAGATCTCGATTATCGAAGAGATTGCGCGGCAGACAAATCTCCTAGCTCTGAACGCCGCCATAGAAGCGGCGCGAGCGGGAGAACACGGAAAAGGATTTGCGGTGGTGGCGGCGGAGGTGCGCAAACTGGCGGAGCGCAGCCAGAAGGCAGCGGCGGAGATCAACCAGCTTTCGGGAACGACGGTAAAAGTTTCGGAGAAGGCTGGAGAGATGCTCGACAAGCTGGTCCCTGACATTCAGCGAACGGCCGAACTGGTGCAGGAGATTGCGGCGGCGAGCAAGGAACAGGATACCGGGGCCGAACAGATCAACAAGGCGCTGGTGCAGCTCGAAAAAGTGATTCAGCAAAATGCCGCGGCCTCCGAGGAGATGGCGTCGACCACCGAGGAATTGAGCAGCCAATCCGAGCAACTGGTAAGCGCATTAGGATTCTTCCGAACCGGGGACAGCGCATCGGTTCCAATGGCGCGAAGCGCGACCGCAAAGCCTGCGAAGCACTTCGAAGCGGCGGCTGGCGCGGGCGGCCCTGCGAAAGACGCGAAAGGCGGCATTTCTCTCAAGATGAAGGACAAAGACAAGAACGACGACCTGGACAAGGAGTTCGAGCGTTTCTAGCTTCTGAGGTTGAGAGCGGAGAGCGAAAGGATTTGAAAATGAGTGTTCTGGAAATCACTGAAACGCGGCAGTACCTGACCTTCAAACTTGGCAACGAGATTTTTGCCACCGACGTGGAGAAGGTGCGGGAAGTATTGGACTTCACCACCATCACGGAAATTCCGAGAACTCCGGATTTCATGAGCGGGGTGATCAATCTGCGCGGCAGCGTGGTGCCGGTGGTCGATCTGCGGCTTTGCCTGGAAATGTCAAAGACGGAGAAGACCCGCAATACCTGCATCGTGGTCGTGGAGGTGTTGCTGGAGAACGAATCCACGGTAATTGGCGCGCTTGCCGATTCCGTGGAGGAGGTGATCGATCTGGAGCCGGATCAGATTCAGCCGGCTCCGAGGATCGGGACGCAGATCCGCACGGACTTTATAAAGGGCATGGGCAAGCGTGACTCCCAGTTCGTGATGATTCTGGACATAGACCGCGTCTTTTCGGCGGAAGAGCTTTCCAGCGTCCGCTCCGCGGAGCCGGCCAAAGCGACGACTGAGGCCACGGTTTAGGCAGTGCGGAGAAGGAGCATTCCCACACCATGGGCGATCATGAGGAAAGCATCTCCGCGCGCGATTTCGAGCGCCTCTGCAAATTTATTTACGAGGAGTGCGGGATCGTTCTGAATGCGGAGAAGAAGACCATGCTCGAGTTGCGAATCAAGAAGCGCTTGAAGAGCCTGAATCTCGCATCCTTCGATCAGTACGTAGCTTATCTCTTCAGCGCGCGGGGGCAAAGGGAAGAAATTGTTCGCTTGATCGATGTGGTTTCGACCAATAAGACGGATTTCTTCCGGGAGCCGGAGCACTTCGATTTTCTGGCGAAGAAAGCGATACCGGATCTGGTATCGCGAAACGAAAGCGGGCGAGACTTGAAGATTTGGAGCGCGGGCTGCTCAACAAGAGAAGAGCCCTACACGCTCGCCATGGTACTGCGAGAGTCAATTCCGGCGGGCTGCAAACTGGGCTTCAAGATTCTGGCCACGGATATTTCGTTGACTGTTCTGGCGAAAGCCGAGCGGGGAATGTTCGATAAGGAGGTGATGCGTCCCGTACCGCAGAATCTGCTGCGAAAGTATTTCATGCGGAGCCGCGATCCTGATTCAAAGGTGGTAAGGGTGGTTCCGGAGTTGCGTGAGTTGGTGGAATTTCGCAGGCTGAACTTCATGGATGGCGACTTTGGAATGACCCAGAAGTTCGACGTGATTTTCTGCCGCAATGTGCTGATTTATTTTGACCGGCCGACGCAGGAGAGGATTGTGCGGAAGCTTGCCGGGCAGTTGGTTACGGGAGGCTACGCGTTTGTCGGCCACTCGGAGAGCCTGCACGACATGGATATTCCTCTCATGCCGGTAGCACCGGCGCTCTACAGGAAGGTCCATGGCCGCGCTTGAAGGGGAATTGCCGGCGGTCTACCTGCACCCCGGAGAGTCGCATCTGGCGCGCACTCCCGCGATTATCAGGACGATTCTGGGATCCTGTGTAGGGGTTACTTTCTGGAGCCGGAAGCTCCGCATTGGCGCTTTGTGCCATGCCCAATTACCCAAATGTCCATCGTCCCATCCAACGCGGACGGTGGGGCACCGATATGTAGATTTCGCCATTCGAGACTTTGTGCGGCAGTTCGGCGAACTGGGCGTGCCTCGCTCCGAGTTAGAAGTAAAACTGTTTGGCGGCGGCGATGTTTTGGTGGTGAGCGATCCCGCCTCTCTCACGGTTGGCCGGATGAATTGTGAAATGGCGATCCATGTGGTGAAGGCGGAGAGCTTGAACGTGGTGGCATGGAGCCTGGGAGGTACGTCGGGGCTGACGATTCAGTTTCATACGAGCACCGGCGACGTGCTGCTGCGCCGGCTTAACCCGATGGTATCCGAAGACATTGTGGAGAAGTAGTGCGATTGGGCGGGGAAAGAGATGATGACTCATCGCAAAATTCGTGTGCTCATCGTCGATGATTCCGCGGTAGTACGGCAGACATTGAGCGAAGTGCTGGCGAGCGATCCGGAGATTGAGGTCATCGCGACAGCGGGAGATCCATTTGTAGCGGCGGAGCGCATCAGCGAGCAGGCTCCCGATGTGATCACGCTCGACATCGAGATGCCGCGCATGGATGGGCTGACGTTTCTGCAAAAAATTATGAGCCAGCATCCCATTCCGGTGGTGATTTGTTCGAGCCTGGCAGGAGAAGGCGCGCAGAGCACGCTGCGCGCACTGGAGTACGGAGCGGTCGAGATCATCACCAAGCCTTCGGTGGGCAGCAAACAATTTCTGGAAGACTCGAGGGTCACAATTTGCCAGGCGGTGAAAGCGGCAGCGGGAGCGCGGTTGCAGCCACTCAGAAGGTCGCTCACGGTTCAACCCAAGCTTACCGCGGATGCAATTCTTTCTCCGGCTACACATGCGATGGCGGAGACCACGGAAAAAGTTGTGGTGATTGGCGCCTCCACCGGAGGGACGGAGGCGTTAAAGACGTTGCTGGAAGCGCTTCCCGCCGATGTTCCGGGAATTGTGATCGTGCAACATATGCCGGAGTTGTTCACGCGGGCATTCGCGAACCGCCTGGATGGGCTCTGCAAAATCAGCGTCAAGGAAGCGGAGACGAACGACAGCGTTTTGCGCGGAAGAGCGCTGATTGCACCGGGCAATCATCATATGCTGCTCAAACGCAGCGGAGCGCGGTACTACGTGGAAATAAAAGATGGCCCGCTGGTTTGCCGCCATCGTCCGTCGGTGGATGTTCTATTCCGTTCCGCGGCGCGGTATGCCGGCCAAAATGCGGTGGGAGTAATTTTGACGGGAATGGGCGACGACGGCGCGCGAGGAATGCTCGAGATGAAACAAGCTGGGGCCACGACAATCGCGCAAAACGAGGCGACCTGCGTAGTTTTCGGGATGCCGAATGAGGCGATCAAACGAAACGCGGTTGGCAAGGTTTTGCCATTGGAATCCGTTGCCGCCGCCATGCTCGCCAGCGCTCGATAAATGGATAAATCGCCAGGTATGAGTTGAGTTGCAATGAGTGTGGCAAGCGCAAACGCGGTGGTGAGCATTTTAGAGCAAGCAAAGGACGAACTGCGATCACTGGCACGCACCACGGAAACTGAGATTCATTCGGTGGCAGCGGCCTTTGAAGGGCTCGCGCACCATACCGATACAATCCTGAACTTAACGGCAGAGTTGGTGGCCGCGGTGGAGAGCGAAGGGATCAGGTCAGTGCTGCCCACCGTTCGGGCCCTGGGGGAAGCGGCGAAACATTTTGTGGAACAACGTTTGCAGGCGACCACGGGAATTCTCGAGACGGTGGCAGCCGAGGTAAAGTTGCTTCGCCAGCTTTCCCTGGCAACTCGGGAGCAGGCAGTGATCGCGCGTAAAACCAAAGCCTTGAGCGTGCTGACAAATATCGAAGTGGCCCGACTGGGTGCAAGGGGAGGGAGATTTGAGCATCTTGCGCAACAGCTGGCAGAGTTTTCGCAAACACTTTCAGAGGATGTGCAGCGGCTGGCGCGCGACACGGACGCGCATCGTGCGGCGATTGAAGAGATCCGTCAGGCGCTTGCGACCGCGCTGCCACGCCAGCGTCAGACGATGGCGAGCATCGTGACAGAACTCGAAAAAGTAGCCGGGGTAGCGGAAGCTGGATTGATAAGGCTTTCCAGAACGCCGGGCGAATTCAGATCATGTGTAGATATGTTGAGGCAGCGGATTTCCGGCGTCATCGCCGCAGTTCAGGCGGAAGACATCACGCGACAGCAAATCGAGCACGTCGAAGAAGGATTGAGGATCGTATGCGAAGGGCTTTTGGGAAGCAACGGAATGGACAGCGAATGTGCCGAGGAAGCGTCATGGGCGTGTGCGGGTCTAACCATTCAGATCTATCAGCTGCGGAAGGTAAAAGAAAATGTCGCCAGCTGGTCGTCACAGATCAAGACATGCATGGACGGAATTTTGAATGTCAGTACTTCGGAAATAGTCGGGATTGGTCCTATGGTTTTGGAGAAGGAACGAGAAGTATCGGCGCAACTAGCAGAGATCGACATGCTCGAAGAAGAAAGCCGGGCCCATACCGAGAGTATTCAAGAGACGTTGGGAGGTCTGTCGAGTTTGATGACTCTGGTTCGCGACCACCTTCGCAAGTCGAAATCGGCTCGGGACTGCCTGCAGCTGCTTACCTTTAACTCGATTATTGAGGCCACGCATCTCGGCTCGCAGGCGAATTCCATACTGGCGCTTGCCAGACATATCGAAACGATTTCGGCGGAGTGGCGGCAGATTACGGATCAAGCGGCGCTGGCGATGAAGGAGTTGATGAAAGTTGCGGAACCTACCAACCAGTGGATTAAAGATTTTTCGGAGGACGGCAGCCGAAGCTTGCATGAAGCGCAAGCACAGACTCGAGTCAGTCTCGAGAATTTGAGAAGCACCGCGAACTTTGCCGCGACCCAAGCGCAACATATGCGCACTGCGTCCGAGCAGATGAGACTGCAGACCGCCGGCGTTAAAACTGCGGGGGATCTTCTTAACGCCTGCTTCAATCGTTTTGAAGGAATTGAGAGCGAAGTGGAACAGGCTCGCGTGCAACTGGGCTCGGGTTATGAGAAGTGGGAAGAAGAGTACAACGAGTTTGAGGTGGAAAGGCGATTTTCGGCGTCCTACACGACGGAAATGGAGCGGGAGGTATTGCGCGCAGCGCTAAGCGGCAGGCCGTTGCCAGTTACGGAGCAAACGTTTGCCGGAAATGCGGTAGAGCTTTTCTAAAAAGGGAACGCCCAGGAAGTGAAGAACAATAATGCGGGCGCGCGAAGGGGAAGGTGATGGCAAAAATTCTAACTGTGGACGATTCAAACAGCATCCGGCAGATGTTAGGTTTCACGCTGCGGAAGGCTGGTTATGAAGTGGTGGAAGCGGTCGATGGCAAGGATGGGCTAGCGAAAGCTGGCCATGGTAAGTTTGATCTGATCATCACCGATCTCAACATGCCGCAAATGGATGGAATTCAGTTGATCGCCGCGGTTCGTAAAATGTCCGGTTATTCCTTCGTCCCAATCCTGATGTTAACTACGGAGTCGCAAGCGGAAAAAAAAGATGCCGGAAAGAAAGCGGGCGCAACAGGCTGGATCGTTAAACCATTCAACGAAGAACAACTGATAACGGTAATTCAAAAGTTGGTGAAGTGAAGTGCTGAAGCAGCGGGGGGGGTGAATTAAAATGACCGCATCATTTATACGATGACAGGAGCATTCGAAACGCCGGCCACGCCAAAGACGCGCCGGTAGCGCGCGATTTCAGCAGGCGGTCCGAGCGCCTTCGAATAATTATCGGAGAGTTTTACGGCTGGGCGGCCTTCGACGGTTGAAACTTTGCAGATTAGGCTGATGGGATCTAAACCGTTGCCTGCAGTAGGATCGCAGTCCCGGAAGTCGTTGGTCAGCAATGTGCCCCAACCTGCACTGAGGCGAATCCTGCGTCCCGGGATCCACTTTTGCGGATGTCGGAAATCCTCGGAATCGCGAAAGTCTCCAACCGATGTGCCGGGCTGGATGGTGCCGCCGAAATAGGCATGAAGGCCGAGTATCTCATCGACATCGAGTGCGTCCGAAGCGATGAGGAGTTTTTCCTTTGGATCGCGACCGTGAGCCGTCAGCCAATTGATATATTCGTCTCCAGCCACATAGGGGTTCTTGCTATCCACGCGCTGTCCGGTCCAGTCCGCCGCCCAACTCGGCGCGCCTTCGAGGAATTGGGTTGTGCCAAACGTATCGGGAAGCATGATCTTCAGCGCGCCGTCATAGGTGCTTTGCCATAGTTCCAGCACTCGGTACTGTGAAGCTTTCAAACCGTCATCATCCGGTGCGAACGCTGCAATCGCCATTGGAATCTCGTGGGCGTTTGTGCCGATCGCCTCCAGATCGTGTTTATGGGCGAGAAAGGCGTTGGAAGTTCCAATAAAGCCGACTCCGAGATTGGAAGCCATCGCATTGACAACATATTCCTGCCACAGAAAACTGTGACGGCGGCGTGTTCCAAAGTCTCCAATGCTAAGACCGGGCACGCCTTGCAAGCGCTCGATCTTGTTCCATAACTTGGTTTTCGCTCTGGCGTACAAAATGTCCAGGCAAAACTCGCTGAGCTTCTTCAAAGCGGCGCGGGTTTTCAGTTCGTCGAGAATCGACAGGGTATAGAGTTCCCACATCGTAGTTGCGGTCCACAATCCATCGAAGGTAAGTTGGAACTGACCGTCCTTCAGGGATAGTTCGTAGTCCGATAACTTGAAGTCGTTTTCCAACCACTCCAGGAAGGCTGGCTCGAAAATTCCGCGCCGGCCGTAAAAGGTATTCCCAGCCAGCCAGATCAGTTCGGACTTCCTGAAATGCAGTTTTCTGACGTGTTCCATTTGCGCAGTTAAGTCGTGAATGGAGAACAGGTCACCGAGGCGTTCAGTAGACGAGCGATTGAAAAGTGAGAACGAGACGTGGAGCTTAGGGAAGTGTTTCCAAATGAACTGCAGCATCAACAGCTTATAAAAATCGGTGTCGAGCAGCGATCGCGTGACCGGGTCGAGCTCCCAGTTGTGGTTATGCGCCCGCTCAGCGAAATTGACGATCATCGGGCGACATTCTTCCAGAAATCATAGGCGCGCTTGAATACGAATCTGTGGGCTGCTTGGTTCATTGAATCGGAATGACCTTTCCCTGTCAATGCGCGCGAGAACCCCTGCGCGCGAGAACCCCTCAGGAAGGAATGAGGTGCACGTCGAAAAAATATCCCTGGGTACTTGGATCGAAGAGCAAACGCCAATACAAATGCCGGTGGGTTGCCTCTAGGGTTTGCCAAAGGAGATTCCGAGCCGAGAGCCGAGCTCCGCCAACCTCCACCGTGGTGTTATCCAGCAAATTTCTGGGCGATACGCCCATGGTGATTTTCACATGTTCGCGAGCGGAAACTTGTTGACAGATGAGCTTCAGTGTTTCCGAGGCCTTCCTCTTTTGCGTGGGCAACGTAATAAGAAGGTCGAATGGGACATGCCGCCGTGAGAGTTGACCCCGCAAGTTGTGGGCTTGCGCACCAACGACGAAGGAAGCGTTCGGGTCATTGTTGCGCGGCTCAAGATTGCGCAGCTCAAATCGGCCTGGATTGTCGCTTGCGTTGTAGGCGTCCAATACCAATTGAAGAACCTTGCTTTTATCGATGCCTGCGGGAAACTCCACGCTGAAAGGGCCGCCTGCCGGAACTGTCTTTTGATCGGAGGGATCGGCTGCGGCAGCCAGATCCAATTTTGAAATGTATTGCGGGTCCTCGTAGTTGATATCCCATTTATATTTCAGGTAGAGAGCGTCGAGCGCCTGTTCGAGTGGACGAGGACTATTCGCCATGATGCGAATCTTGCCATCGGCCTCGGTCACTTCCGCTTGCTTCAGATAGGGACCAGTCGCGCGCGCCATACGCGGGGCGGTTATCAAAAGAGCGCAAAAGATCATGCACAGGACATTGCGAATGAATTTCATTGGATTCTCTCGAAAGTCTTCACCAATCACTTTAGTGATTGCCAAACCCAAATAGTGGGCGAAGCTGAGAATATCGCAGGGAATTGCATTTGGTCGAGTGGTGAATTTGGGTTGTGAATCCAGTCACTTTCTCAACCAAAGAAGTAGTTCTTCGGAGCGATGTCTTTCGGTTTGCAGAAGAAGTATAAGAGACCAACCGAAAATTCGTTGTGGGGATGCAGCTTATGGGATTCGATCAGATTGCCGCAAAGCATTCCGAAGAAGCGTGGATTGCGAAGTATCGAGCCGCGCTTGCGCACACGCCGACTGAAAAATCCTCTCATGGCCGAGTACGTCGTCTGATATCCAGTATCTATAGTGGAGTTGCGGCACGTTTGGTTGAGATTAAAAAGGGTAAATCCCAAGCGGCAAAAGAGACCACGATTGCAATGATCAAACCCGTTCAAACTCGACGGGGGTCGCCGGGAAGGCAGAGGCTGCCACAATCGACGCGTAAGAAACTGCCCGTCGGTGCCGTGAGCGGTAGGACCCGTACTAGGTTGAGCGGGGTAACAAAGAAGTAACATTAGCTTCGAATTCAGTCCCAGGAGAGCGGATTAGCCTATTCGCATTACTCATAATGCGCTAGATTGTATAGATAATTGCAATATGGGCCACAAAATGGTGCATTGTTGCTTGACATCGATGCCGTCTGGCTTCACAATACTCCCGACTTCCGGCTCATCCTCCTGAGTGGAAGTCGGGCAAAACCCTTTTCTACCCCCGGAAAAGTGATTGTCTGCGTTGAATAAAAGTTGTGCCTAAATTATCTGGTGACCGATCGCTGGTTTAGTTGCCGCGACGGTTGCTTGTGGTGACCGCATAACGTGTGGTCGGGCCCCGAATCGATTCGAAGGTACGCTGACGGTTTACGCCGTCTCGTTAACAGGGGAAATCTAGTGCATAATGCTGCAGCACGACCGGGTCTGATCGTAGTTGACGGCTCGCTGAGTGTCGTTGGCTCTAATGCCGAGGCACTTCAAATTCTAGCGTTCCCCGAGCGTCCGGAGAAGATCCAGCGTCTGGACGCCTGGCTTGCCAGTAAAATCCGTTCCAACCTTGTGGAGAGACGCCCGCCGTTCCGAGTGGTCGGTGAATTCCGCTCGGCCAAGCGAACTTATCTTTGCCGCTCGTTCCCTCTCGGGTTTGCTTTGAACCAGAGCAATGGAAATCACACGAAAGGCGCAATGCCGGAAGGGGGACTGCTGATTGTGATGCTGGAGAGGAAAAGCAACGAAGCGGTGACAATTGCGGAACTCTCACAACGCTTTAGCCTGACAATGCGCGAGCAAGAGACGGTGAAGTATTTGTTAGAGGGTTTAACTAGTAAGGAAATTGCGGAACGCATGAGCATTAGCCCTAACACGGTGAAGGCTTTTATCCGGCTGGTGATGGTCAAGATGAACGTGTCAACTCGATCCGGGATTATTGGCAAGATTGTAGGTTGGAAAGCGGGGCTCGGCCTTGAAACAGGCTCTGCGAATGGGTCTTCGCCGGGTTACTGAAAAGGGGTTAGTGCTCTTGGGGACTTACGCGGCAAGGGGCGCTAGGGTAATGTACGCGATGCGCCACGAAAGCCGAGCCAACCCCTCCCCAGCTTGGCGGCGTAATCTCAAGGAGGAAAAAATGCGTCGAACCACTATGCTCGTAGTCTGTACGCTGGCTCTGGCTCTGTTCGCTGGGTACGCCTCGGCAGCCACAACCACACCACCGGCCGATACGTTGAAAGTCGATTATTTCTCGAATGCCAACAATGGTGGCGCTTCGGATGGAACTGTCCGAATCACCAATCCTGGAACGTCGGGTGGCAATCTGTGCGCCGCCATCTTCGTTTACGATTCGAGTCAGGAACTGTCCGAGTGCTGCAGTTGCCTGGTCACTCCGAATGGTCTGCGGACTCTGTCGGTAGACACTGACCTGACCAGCAATCCGCTGACTGGCAAAACCCTGAACACCGGCTCGATTCGCATCGTACCGTCTAAGGTGCCTGCTAGCGGCGTTTGCCCGGTACCAACTTATGTGAGCCCGACAGCTTCACTCCGCGCTTGGGCAACTCACATCCAGAACGGACCCGGCTTCGCAGTGACTGAAACTGCCTCGCAAGATGCAACTTTCAGCGCTGCAGAGCAGACGATCCTTCAGTCTGAGTGCTACGCAATTAGCTTGGACGGCAGTGGCACGGGTATTTGCTCCTGCGGAACAGGCGACTAGTTCTGCTTGACCTGATTCTGGGTGGGGGCTTTCATTTCAATGGCCTCCGCCCGGTCTCAGGAATTTAGAGGTGAATTCGTTTTTGGTTTTCATGAAGAGTACAGTTTCGCAAAATTCTTTAATGAGATGGGGGATCTCATGTTTGTTTCAGGGAAAATCTTGAAGTTTGTATTAGGCACCGCTGTAGGGTTACTCAGTGCCGGTAGCCTAGCCGCCCAGAACGACGCAAGCAGCGTTGTAGCTGAGATCGGCGGCGTAAAGATCACGATGGGCGAACTCGAGCAGGAAGAGTCCGCTAAACTTCTCTCCGCGCATTACCAATACTATCAGGCGGAAACCAAAGCGCTCAGTGAGCTTATCGATAAGAGATTGCTTGAGCAAAAGGCGAAGAGTGAAAACCTCACAGTCGAGCAACTGGTCCAACGCGATATTACTTCGCAGGTAAAGGATCCCAGTGAGGATCAGATGAAGGTCTACTACGAAGGTTTGGAGACCGATCAACCCTACGACGCCGTTCGAGGGAAAATCCTGGATAAGATTCGCGAAATCCGAACCCAGAAGGCTCGTTCCGCTTACATTAAAGCTCTTCATGCAGAGACGACGGTGGCTGTGCTGCTGGCACCTCCTGTGGTCAAAGTGAATACGCAGAATGCGCCTTCACTCGGTTCGGATAAAGCGGCCGTAACCTTGGTCGAGTTTGCGGATTACGAATGCCCGTATTGCCAGAAGGTGGCGCCGGACGTTAAGAAGCTCAAGGCTGATTTTGGTGACAAACTCACCCTTACTTACAAAGATTTTCCTCTGCCGATGCACGCGCGCGCGGAAAAGGCCGCAGAGGCCACTCGTTGCGCCAGCAAACAAGGAAAGTACTGGGAACTTCACGACGAGATTTTCCGCAGCAAGGAACTGGACGTCGATCAGTTGAAGGCTCAAGCTCGGGCCCTAAAGCTGGATGCTACCGAGTTCGATAAATGCCTGGATTCAGGAGAAGAAGCCGCAGTTGTGGAGACTGACCGAAAAGAGGGGGCCCGTTTGGGCATCAATGGAACTCCCGCTTTCTTCATCAATGGCCATTTTCTCAGCGGAGCGGTTGACTACGCTGCTTTGCGTGAGATTGTGGAGCAGCAATTGGCAGCTCAAACGCACAGCGGCGGCAACGCCGGAAGCAAATAAGGTAAGAGCACTCCCCCATACATATGAGTGTTCCCTGGCTCGAGCGCTTCGCTCGGGCCTTTTTTCTTGGGTATTTCGGCCCGGAGTCGGCATAGACTTTGGGCTTCATTCATTTTTACTAGTCCGAACGGGTGATTGCGAATTTCTTAAGCAGCGAACTAAACTTTTGGTGCTCTGAATTAGCATTCCTTCCCCAGCGACAGAGCGGGATTTCCCCCTAGGTAACAAAAATAACTGATCACAGTACCCGCTTTCACGCGCCTTCGTGCCGCGATGATCTGGCACGTCAGAGAGTAGAGACGGAAAGCTGCAAATTTTGCTCCCAGGAAACTCCCGTTTTGAAGCAAAAGTTGCTGTTTGAGGGAGGCTTCATGTTGCGACGTGTACACTTGGCGCCCTTGTTTTGCGTGTTTTACGCTTTTCTAGGCACACTCACGGCTCAAACCGGGCAGTTTGTGCAAGCCCCGCAATATCCCGTTGGAAGTGCTCCCGAAGCTGTCGCGGTGGGCGATTTCAACGGAGACGGAAAGCTGGACGTTGCAGTCGCGAACTTCAACGGAAACAGCGTTACCGTGCTGCTGGGAAATGGCGATGGTACCTTCCGAGCCGCGCCGGATTGCACTTCGAGCTCGGCATATTGCGCCACGGATAGCGGGCCAAAAGGCATTGCCACGGGAGATTTTAATGGCGACGGCAAACTCGACATTGCGGTCACGAATTGGGGGAGCAGCACTCTCAGCGTATTCCTGGGAAACGGCGATGGCACATTTCAGTCAAAAATAGACTTTCAAACCGGAAATCAACCCTGGGGAATCGCCGTCGGCAAATTGGCTGGAAACGACAATCTCGACATCGTAGTGACCAACTCAGGCGACAATATCCCCAACGTAGGCGTGTTCATAGGGTCGGGCACGGGAGTCCCATGGACCCTTGCAACACAGGTTAAGTACAACACTGGAACCAACCCCGTTTCGGTTGCCATCGGAGATGTGAACGGCGATGGCTATCCGGATCTTGTAGTCGCCAACGATAACACCTTCGATACGGTGAGTGTGATTTTTGGAAAAGGAAACGGTCTGTTCCAGGGTGACGCGCAATTTTCGATTGGTGCCCCTGCAGTCTCCATCGCGCTGGCTAATTTGGGGAATGGCTATCCCGACATCGTGGTTGCGGTTGAGGACCAGACCACCAAGGTGAACGCGGTTGACGTGCTAATCGGGGATGGAACGGGTTCGTTCGCGCCCTACGTGCAATATTCCACTGGGTTGTTCCCCACAGGATTGGCTGTGGGAGATTTCAACGGCGACGGGAACCTCGATGTAGCAGTGTCGAATTCCGAGGGAAATACTATTACTGTGCATTGGGGTGCCGGGGATGGCACTTTTCAAGGCCAAGTCAATGTCGGCACAGGCGGCAACCCTTACGCGGTCGCTGCCGCCGACTTCAACAATGATGGCGCGACCGACCTGGTCGCGGTAAATTATGCGGCAGGTTCCGTAAGCGTGATCCTGAGCAATGGCAATAGTGACAGTTTTCAGGCGCGGCAGGACTATGCCGCAGGGAGCGATCCTGTCTCAATTGCAGCTGCCGATTTCAATGGTGACGGGAAACCCGATTTGGTAGTTGGCAACTATGGCGCGAACACTGTATCGATTGAGTTTGGCAATGGCGATGGAACGTTCCAAGCGCCCACTCCTTCCACCACCTATGCAGCCGGAACTCCCCGCGCGCTGGCTGTGGCCGACTTCAACGGCGACAATATTCAGGACATCGCGGTAGCAGACTACGGAAGCAACACAGTCAGCATTTTATTGGGCCAGCCAGGCGGAACGTTCTCGGCCGCCACGAAAGTCTCCGTTGGCAGCGAACCAGTTTCAGTAGCGGTCGGAGACTTCAATGGAGATGGCATCCCGGATCTGGCAGTTGCAAACTTTAACAGCGGGAGCGTCAGTGTGCTCCTGGGAAATGGTCAGGGTGGCTTCACCGAGGCGCCCAACTCCCCCATTCAGGTGGGGATTCAACCAATTTCTGTGGTGGTTACTGATTTAGGAAACGGCGAATCCGATTTGGTAGTGGTCAACAAGAATGCCGGCAGCAATTACGGCACAGTCAGCATTCTTCTGGGAACCGGAAATGGCACTTTTACTTTGCAGCCGAATTCGCCACAGATCGGACCCCAACCAATATCCATCGTGGCGGGAAATTTCGGTGGGAAAGGCTTCCCTGACCTCGCTGTTGCCTTCAACGGGAGCGAAGACATAAGCGTGCTCATCGGAAACGGGGATGGGACGTTCGAGACACCTGTCGATTACGGAATTGGCGCGTACCCATCTTCCATCGTCACCGCGGATTTCAATGGGGACGGCAATCCCGATCTTGCGCTCACAAGCATTCCATCGGGAGCTTCTTTGGGCAATGCAGTCAGTTTGCTTCTGGGTAATGGCGACGGTACGTTCAAGTCGCCTACACTTTTCGGCGTCGGGTATCTACCCTCTTCCGCGGCGATCGGAGACTTCAACGGTGACGGAGCTCTGGACCTGGCCGTCGCCAACTCCGGCAGCAACACAGTAAGTCTCTTGCTAAACGCCGCGCAGGCCGTACCCACAATGAATCTGGTATCGTCCGGCAGTCCTTCATCCTTTGGTCAGTCAGTTACTTTCACGATCACCGTCACCGCCAGCGTTTCCAACGGAGTTCCTCCGACTGGAACTGTGACCATTGAGAACGGAAGTTCCGTCCTCGGTTCGGGACCCCTGGTTAACGAAGCATTCTCAGTCAGCACCCCCGCCCTGCCAACCGGTAGTGATCCGATCTCAGCTATTTATTCAGGTGACAGCAACTATCAGGCGCACACGGTTGCGATTACGCAGACGGTGCAGCAGGCAGCAGCGAATGTCGTTTTAGTCTCTTCGCTAAATCCTTCCAATCCGAATCAATCAGTAACGTTCACCGCTACGGTCACCTCCACCACGAGTGGACAACCTACAGGCACGGTAACTTTCCTTGACGGCGCGACTGTCCTCGGTTCTTCACCTTTGAATGGCGAGGAGGCGACCTTCACGACTGGTCCGCTCAGCATTGGAACGCACACCATTACAGCCAGGTACAGTGGAGATGGCAACTTCAACCCGGGTACATCGCCCGTTCTGAATCAGGTAGCGGGAAAGGCAAGCACTAGCATTGGATTGACTTCGACTCCCGCGTCGCCGGACCTTAACCAGACAGTGACGTTTACGGCGACCATCATGTCAGCAATTACGACAACGCCGACAGGAACGGTGACTTTTGCGGATGGAACAACTCAGCTTGGCACGGCTGCGCTGAACGGAAGTGGAGTCGCAACGTTCTCCACTTCGTCCCTTGCGGCAGGAGAGCACAGCATTGCTGCAGCTTATAGCGGAGACGCCAACTTCCTGGCCAGCACTTCCGCCGTCATGAGTCTGGCGATTGCCACTCCCAACTTCACTCTCTCATCCTCAGCACCCTCGTTATCGGTTGCCCCCGGCGCCTCGGTAACGTCCACCATCACAATCACACCATCCGGTGGACTCAGCCCATCCGGAGTTGCGCTTACTTGCAGCATCTCTCCCGTGAACACTCCCGCCCCCACTTGTTCGTTGGGGAGTGTCACAGTAACAAACAATGCAGGATCGTCGACTCTTACTATTGCGGCAGCAGGGGCGCAATCCGCCCTCGCTTCGCCGGGTCTTGGACGAGAGCCGAGAGGCTTATTCGCGTTAGGTCTGATCATTCCGGCCATCTTGCTTGGAGGAGCCGGCCTTAAGAAACCAAACGCTAGAAGATTCTTGAGTTGCTGTATCGTTTTCTTCGCCCTTAGCGTCTGCCTGTTCGAAGTGGCCTGCGGAAGCGCCGGTCAGGCGAGCAGCACTCCGGGGCCGAGCGGAAATTCGGGTACGCCCGCTGGTTTGTATACGATCACTGTGACGGGAAGCAGTACTGGTGTGCAGTCTCAGACCGCAACGATTTCCTTAGCGGTGAAATAGCAGTTAAGTGGAACAATGAGCTACTGCACTTTCGAGAACCATTCGTCAAACCATTCGAGGGATTGCAATCCATAGTCTCTGGCGTCGGCAGGCTTGATGAACATGTGTCCTTCGTTCGGATAGACGATCAGTTTCGTTGGCACATGCAGAGTGGAGAGCGCGTGCCACCATTCGACCGATTGTTCCATTGGGACTTCGCCGTCCCGGTCGCCCACCAGAATGAGGGTTGGAGTCTTCACAGCTTTGACGAAGTGCATTGGATCGCTCTTGGCGTACACGGCTGGATCGTCATACACCGATGCGCCAAAGAACGGAATCATCCACTCGTCAATGTCGTTCAATCCGTAATAGCTTAGCCAGTCGGAAAGACCGGCGCCCGCGACTGCGGCTGCGAAACGATGAGTCTGAGTTTCGGCCCACATAGTCATATAACCGCCATAGCTGTGGCCACGAATTCCGATGTGCCTGGTATCGATCGGATACTGCCTTGAGATGGCGTCCACGCCGGCCATGATGTCGCGAAAATCGCCGCCGCCGAAATCCTTAACATTGCCTTGGGTGAATGCTTCTCCCTGCCCGTAACTGCCACGCGGATTCGGGCAGAGAGCGAAGTAGCCCATTGCGGATTGCGGGCCCATCGTCCCGGGATCCCAATGCGAGGCGCATGCGGCGGAAGGTCCACCGTGCACATTGACGATGAGCGGATATTTCTTGGCGGGATCGAAATCTTTCGGCAGCATTAACCATCCTTGCACGCGCATGGCGCCATTCATCCAATGGATGTTGCGCATCTCGCCCCATGCTGGTTTCACGCTGGCGTTTACTGTCGTTATCTGCTTCCATTGGCCAACCGGCCCGGTCCAGATTTCAGGTGGAGTGCTTGCCGACTGACGAACGATTGCTGTAGTGAATTTATCGTCCCCAGAAGGGCTGGATGCCCAAGCGGCGCTGGTTGGGTGAGCCACTTCTTCTCCCGTCCAAAGAGTACGCACGGTCCCGCCTGCGGCTCCTACGCTGGCGAAGCCGGAATTGCCATCCACGTTTTCGGCGAAGGTGATGCTATCGGAACTGGTCCACGCCAGTGCGAAGGGCGATGATTTTATGTGAGGAGTGACGTTTCGTGCGACGCCTCCGCTGACCGGCACAACGTAAATGTCGCCGCCCGTGGAGCCCTCATCGCTCATCAAGCCTTCAATGAAGGCCACGCTTTTGCCGTCTGGAGAAAGACGCGGCTCGGCGAGTTGCAGCTTCGGTCTGTAGATTTCGCGCATTTCGCCAGTGCGGGAGTTTGCCAGGTACAGCCTTGCGACCCACCAATTGGCATCGCCAGATCCATGCGCGGCCGTCGCCACCCAGGACTGCCCGTCGGGTGCCCAGTCATACTCATACACATACATATCCGCTGGCGAAATCTGATTCAGACGGCCGGTGCCTAACTCGATGGTTGCGATGCGCTGCTCAAAAATCTTTTCATCGACTACTCCTGCGAGAGGCGTCATCGGCTGCAGCGGTCCGGCGACACGGGGCATGTTTTCAATGAAAAGAATGGCGAGCGTCGTACCATCCGGAGAAAAGCGAGGGGACTGGACATAACCTTTCAACTCCGCGTGCTTCATGGGATCGCCGCCAGAGGCTGAAGCGGTCCAGATTTGTGCGGCCGGGACATCGCCGGGAAGATCCGCGATAAAAGCCAGCCGTTTGCTGTCCTCAGACCAAACCGCGTCACGAAGCCGCGGATCGCCGTTAATTGCAATCTGCTGCGGAGAACTGCCGTCGATCGCGGATACGGTTAGTTTTCCGTCTACGATGTAGGCCACCTGGTTGCCGTCCGGAGAGAGTGCAACCTTGCCAATTCTTTTGGCATGAGGCATCGAATCCAGCACGGCGGCAGCTCGAGAGGAGGCTGTGGCGTGGGCTGGGGCGAAAAGCGGCGTGCCCGGGAATAACGCGACGCAGAATAAAAAATACGGGAGCTTCACGATCTTATTCATACCGCATGGAGTATACAGCGGCTCACCATGCGAATCGCATATCGCTCGAAGTGCCTCCGGCGGCGGGCACATAACATTTCTGCGCGTAATCGATTACCATGCGGTCGGCGTTGAAACGCCAACCCAGCGTGCGGATGGTTCGCTTCATGCGCTTGATCCAGCCGCGGGGTAGGCCATCCCGGTCGCGCTGGTAAAACAGCGGGATCACTTCTTCCTGAAGAGTGCGGTGCAAGTCCTCGGCGTCGCGGGCGTCATGGATATTCATGTCGGAATGGGTCCTGCCGGTTCCGATGGCAAATCCATTCCTTCCGTCGTAGGCCTCAGCCCACCAGCCATCGAGCACTGAAAGGTTCAATCCGCCGTTGAGCACGACTTTTTGGCCGCTCGTGCCAGAAGCTTCGAGGGGACGTCGCGGATTGTTCAGCCAGACATCGACACCTTGAACCAGGTAGCGGCCAACGTTAATGTCATAGTCTTCGATGAATACGAATTTGTCGCCAAAGCGCGGATTCCGCATCAGTTCGGCAATCTGTTGCAACAGCCGTTTGCCCGGTTCATCGTTGGGATGGGCTTTTCCGGCAAAGACGAACTGCACCGGGCGCTTGGGATCGTTCACCATCGAAGCAAGCCTCTCGATATCGCTGAGAATCAAGTTGGCTCTTTTATAGGTTGCGAAGCGGCGGGCGAATCCGATCGTCAGGGCATCCGGACTGAGAACTTTGGCCAAACTTTGCAGAACTTCCAACGGTTCGCCGCGCCGTTCCGCCTGCTCCAAAGCGCGGCGGCGCACAAAACCGATCAGCCGCGATTTCAGGCTAAGGTGCGTCTCCCAAAGTTCGCCGTCGTCCACGTTCTCAATGCCTTCCCAGGTACGAGCGTCACTGCTGCGCTGGTGCCAATTTGTACCAAGATGGCGATCATAGAGGCGGAACATTTGCGGCGAAAGCCATGAGGGAACATGCACGCCATTGGTAATGTGCCCAATCGGCACTTCGTCTTCGGGCATGCCGGGACGAAGGCCGGTCCACATGGCCCGGGATACTTCCCCGTGCAACGCGGAAACTGCATTGGCGCGCCGTGAAAGCCTCAACCCGAGTACAGTCATACAAAACGTTTCCTGCTGATCGCTTGGCCGCTCGCGGCCCAGGCCCATGAGGCTATCCTGAGAAAGGCCTAAATCATCGCGAATTGGCCCGAGATGCTCCTCGATCAGTTCGGCCTCGAAGCGGTCGTGACCCGCGGGTACGGGAGTATGCGTGGTGAAAACGACTTCCCGGGAGACGCGCGGTACCGCGCTTTCGAAGGAGATTCCTTCTTCCCGCATGCGCGAGCGAATCGCTTCCAGTACGGCAAACCCGCTGTGGCCTTCATTGAGGTGAAGAACGCCCGGAGTAATTCCCATTGCGGTCAACGCGCGAAAACCTCCGACTCCGAGCAACAATTCCTGGCGGATGCGAGTCCGGGCATTTCCGCCATAAAGGCGGGAAGTCAGTTTTCGATCGTCCAGAGAATTGCCTTCCACATCCGAATCGAGGAGAAACAGATCGCAGCGACCGACTGCCACGCGCCACACTTTGGCGTGGATGGGACCGCCGCGGGTTTCAATCTGCACCGTAACCGGCCGGCCGTTTTTGCCGATGGCGACTTCCATCGGCAATTGGGAAACATCGGTTTCCAAATATTCTTCCTGCTGCCAACCGCTGCTGTCCAAACGCTGGCGGAAATAGCCCTGTCCATAAAACAGGCCAATGCCGACCAGCGGAATGGCGAGATCGGAGGCACTCTTAATATGGTCGCCGGCTAGAACTCCCAAGCCGCCGGAGTAGACGGGAAGGGACTCGTGAATACCGAATTCCGCCGAGAAATAGGCGACGGGACAAGGCCGCAGTACCCCAGCGTGCCGGGTTCCCCACGTTCTATCGGCGTGCAGATATTCCTGCATCCGATGGTATGCGTAATTAATGCGACCGTGCAGCACGAGTTCGGCCGCGCGACTTTCCAGCTTCGCCAGCGGAAGTTCCGCCAGCAACGAGACCGGATTCTGGTTCAGTTCCCGCCAGCGCACCGGATCGAGATCACGGAACAAGCTGCCGGCATCGTAGTCCCAACTCCACCATAGATTGCGAGCCAGCGCCCAAAGACGCTCCTGCGCCGGAGCGATAAACCGATCGAGAGTGCGGGCTTCGCTGACGACTGGAGCGACCTGCGCAGCAGCCTCAGCCAGCATCTGAATCTCATCTTCGCGGAAAACACGTGGCTCTATCGTCTGGACTACCAGAACTCCCTGCAGGACGCCACGATCAATGAGCGGCACTCCGAGAAACGACCTGTATACGTCTTCTCCCGCTTCGCGGAAGTATTTGAAACGCGGATGGGTTTGCGCTTGCTCTGTCGCCACTGGGCGGACATGTTCCGCCACCAGGCCAGTTAGGCCTTCGTGGATGGCCATCCGCAGGTTTCCAATGCACTCGCGCCGTAAGCCGACGGTTGCCGCTAAGACCAGATTGGCGCGGTCCGGCTCAAGGAGATAGGCCGAGCATACCTCGGTTCCGAATCGCTTCGCGATCAGAGCCACCACATTCATCAGAGTCTCAGCCGGTTGACCTTCTTTAGCCGCCAGATTTGCAATTTCTTCCAGCGTGAGCACATCGGCAAAACCGCGAGGGCCCCGTTCCGACTCTAACTCCTGCACGTCGTTGCGATTCTCTCCCACTTCCAAACTCTCCGGTTCCATTGATTCCCATCCCGAGGGGTTTACCCAAGCTACCGGCCCACATTACTGAAGCACTTAACCTACCATCAGCGAGAAGAGTGAGAGCCCGATGGTAGACGACCTTTGTGGGTAGGTTTCGATTTTACATTGGAGCGGGCCTTCGCCAAACGGCTCCACGAAAGATAATTCCCTTCGCAACTCCGCAAGCTCATCTTCGCATGCGCATGCCTCACATGTTGCGCCATATGGAAGATCTTGGAATCGTCGACCAATAACGAAAGAGGTTGGAATTAAGGCTTTCCGATATACCAGGGAGCGCTTACCGTGTGAATGCGCTCATTGCCTCGGGCGAGAAGCGCCCACTCTAAGAGGCGTCCGCGCTGGTTGTGCAGGAAGTATTCGTACCAACGGTCTTCTACCAATTCCGGAATTACAACAATGATGTTGCGGTCCGGATTTTTCTTCGAAAGATCGAGTACGAACTGCACGAATGGAACAATGACGAAACGGTACGGCGAAGCGAGAATGTGAAGTTGGGGCGGTTGCTTGCCGCAATCGCGAAAAGGTTTTGCAACGTAGTTTTCCCACTCGCCCTCAAGCAAATCCGAGTGTTCATTTGGTTCCACGTGTACGGCGATCACCTCCGGAGAAAGCCGTGCGGCAAATTGAATACCTTCCCGCGTGATGTTGCTCCAGCGATCAATGGCGATAACCGCAATCGGATCCTGTTTGAGGCCGCTGGCATCGACCGGAACCTGGCAGGCGGTGCGCAGCTTAACCGCATGATAATGACGCCGAACCATGGCGAAGCAGACGATCGTCATAGGGATGAAGAGCAGCGTAATCCATGCACCTTCCAAGAATTTCGCGACCAGAACGACAGCCGTGGTAATGCCCGTCACCGACGCGCCCAGGCCGTTGACGAACGCGCTTCTCAGCCAGCCCGGTCCGCGCTTCTTTCTCCAATGCACGACCATGCCCGCTTGCGAGAGCGTGAACGCCATGAACGCGCCTACCGCGTAGAGCGGAATCAGCCGGTCGGTAACGCCTCCAAATAGGATTAGCACTCCGCCGCACAGAACCGCCAGCACCATGATCCCGTACGTGTAGACGAGCCGCCTTCCGCGATAAGCGAATACATGAGGAAGGTAATTGTTTAGTGCGATGGCGCGGCAGAGGCGTGGAAAATCCGCAAACGCTGTGTTGGCGGAAAGAGAGAGAACGACAAGAATGGACCCGATGGTCAGATAGTAGAAAAATCCTTTGCCAAAGACGGCGGCGGTGAGCATCGAGAGAACGCTCTGATAGCCAGGCTTGCCGGGATCGGTCGCAGCGATGCCATACGCTTTCACAAGGAGGGAAATTCCCGCAAGCAACACCGCCAGAAGGAAGATGATGACGGTAAGAGTGCGCTGCGCGTTCTTCACCGTAGGCTCGCGAAAAGCCTTCACACCGTTGCTTACCGCTTCTACACCAGTTAGAGCGGTGCAGCCGCTGGCAAATACTTTCAGCAGGAGCCAGTAGGTAACGGCCTCCATCATGGGCGGCGGAGGTGGTGGTGGGACCACCGCGGAAGGATGTCCGCCGCTTAGCATGGCATGAATGCCACCCACGACGATGGTGATCAGAAGAGTGCCAACGAACAGATAGGTAGGTATCGCGAAAACCGTCCCAGCCTCGCGCACGCCTCGCAGATTGAGAATCGTGATGACAATTAGAATTCCTACGCAAAGAGAGACGGTATGCGGCAGTAAGGATGGAACAGCAGAAACGAGTGCGCCAACGCCCGCAGAGATGCCTACCGCGGCTGTAAGAATGTAGTCGGCCAGCAGGGCGGCTGCCGCCAGTAAACTGGCGGGCGCTCCCAGGTTGAACCGTGCAACCGTGTAAGACCCGCCACCCGAGGGATACGCGGCGATGGTTTGGCGATAAGAAAAATAAACGATCACCAGCAGCGTGATAATCGCCGCGCTGATGGGAACGATATAGCGAACCCCGAGCAGGCCGAGGGGAATGAGAAGACTGAGTGCCGCTTCCGGGCCGTACGCAGCGGAACTGAGGCCGTCCAATCCAAAAATTGGGACGCCCTGCGCGGGTCCGATCTGCTCGGCCCGTTCGTCGTCAGTTCTGATGGGCTTACCAACTACAAGATCGAGAATATTCATTGAGAAATGAGAAGAAGAACAGACTTAGCAGCCAACGCGCACGAACAGTGTAGCGTAGCTCACAGCGTCCTAGGTGCGAGCGATAAGACTCTCGATGCGAATCGGCAATTCGCGCCAGACGATAGGTCATTGCCCGGCAAGAATTGTAACCGACCGTGAACGCCGCAGGTTTTTATGGATTGAGCCCGAAAGCGCGGGAATGAAATTCGATGACCTCATCGAAATGTGCGAGAAAATACTCCAGGCTATGGTCCCCGGGATAAGAGCGGTACTCGTGCTTCACTCCCTCTTCTTGCAACTCTTTGTCGAGCACGGCCGTACCTTTTTCGAAGCCGTAATTGTCTTCCTGGCCGCAGTTGAAATAGATGGCGAGCTTGCGCAATAGTTCGGCATTCTTCCGAGACAATACCAGAGGATCATTTTCGCGCCAATGCCGCACGTTAATGGGACTTCCGAAAACATCCGCCAACACTTTTGCGAGCGGAGCGCCCGCCCGGATCGACTCATCAATTTCCTTGGGCGACTCCGTGATGAGGGCGGGACTCTGCGCACTCACCGCCGAAAATAATTCCGGATGGCTGAAAGAGAAGTGCAGAGCTCCATACCCTCCCATCGAAACCCCGCTGATCGCTCGCGAGCTGCGTCCCTTTGCAGCGCGATATTTCGTTTCAATGTATGGAATGAACTCCTGCAGGAAAAAATTGCTATAGCGCACCTTTTCATCCGCCGAATTAATGTAGAAAGTCCGCGCTCCGTCCGGAGCGGCGATCAGAAATTCGCCGATCTTGTGCCGCTTCCACAGATCATCGAGAAGCGTCCATCCGCCATTATCGAAAAGTTGCTGTTCGTTCCCGCCGAGCCCATGAAGAAAATAAAGTACAGGGTAATGAGATTGTGGATGCTTCTGCGCGCCGGCATCGTAGCTTTCTGGCAGGTACACACAATAGCGAACGGGACGTTTCAGAACCTTGCTGTTGATCGCTCCACAATCGATACGCGTCTGCGATACCGCCGGAAGGGACGCCATGAGGGCGGCAAAGATAATGAGCACTTGCAGATACGGACGGGTCATTCGCTCACTCGTAGCGCAAGGCTTGCACGGGATCGAGACGGGCGGCGCGTCCTGCAGGATACAGTCCTGCGGCCAGACTCACCAAAAAGGAAAATAGAATTGCGAACCCCACCAGCCACCACGGCACTGCCCAAAAATGTTCAGGAGGGAATGACTGAGACTTTAAATATACGTTGGTTCCGAGATTGATAATCTGCCCAATGGCCCATCCCAGTGCGACGCCAACCACGCCGCCCAGAATTCCCATGGCCCCGGCCTCTGCAAAGAACAGCTTTCGAACATCGCCATCGCTCGCGCCAATCGCTTTCATGATTCCAATTTCGCGGCGTCGCTCGAGGATTGCCATCACCAGCGTATTCACGATCCCGATAAAGGCGACTGCCAGAGCGAGGCTTCCGAAGATTCCCAGAAACACGTCCAGTACTTTAAAAAACTGCTGTATGCTCCGGCTGGCATCAAGGATGGAGAAAGTATTGAACCCCATCTTCTTGATGGCGTCTTCCACCGGCTGCACCTGACCAGGATTCTTAACCCGCACGCTGATCGACGAGTAAACCGGCTGATCGCTTACAGGACGCGAAAGTTCGCGGAGATCCGTAGGCTGCATCACATGCAGGCTTTCGGCTAACTTAAGCGGAAGAAATACTCGCGCCCGGGTTGGACCCCGCATACTCTCAGGATCGAGATCGGCGACGCCGACGATCTTCAGCTTCAACTCTCGCGAGACTACGGAATAAGCGGACTCCGCTACGCTCTGTTCATTGAGCGAACTGTCATGATCCTGCGGCGAAGTTGAAGATGCAGCCGGCGGCGATGTAGTGGACGCTTCGCGCTGCGCGTAGCGCATCGTCAATTCCTTGCCCAACAGCGGCGCAGCAATTTGAGCTACGTTGGTTTCATCCACTCCGCGCGCCAGTCTTTTGCCAAGCAATTCCTCGGCGAAGGTTTTCTGCAAAATTACCTCCGGTGCCGTATCGGAAGAAAAGAAAGACCCGGGCATCGAATCGAATGCATCATTCGATTTCGCTGAAGAGGGCAGCGCGGAAATCATCGTTAAATGCGGCTTGTCGTCGTAACGTAGCTCGGTAATGAAACGAATGTCCGGGTACGCCTCCAGTACATTCGGAAGATGCTCAATTTCCGTTCTCGTCGCTTCGTCCAGAACGCGGCTCTCCCCCGGAGCGGGACCATTGCGCTCTTCGTCACGATTAAAATTCCGCAAATCGCGCCGCGATGTGACCACCACCGTGTCGAACAATCCTGATTTCATCAGACGGCGTGACGCCAGCTGCTGAAGTCCAATACCCAGCGACAACATCGCGACCAGCGATGCCACGCCAACCGAAATACCGATTGTGGTCAGAGAATTTCGTAGTAAAGATTCGCGCAAATTGCGCAATGCCAACTCCGTGAGGTCGGGCAACTTCAAGAGCGCTCTCCTTCCGCAACGGAACCAGCGGCGACAGGCGAATTCACTTCGTCGCCCACCAGTTTGCCATCCGCCAGAAAAATCAAGCGCTGTGCGTAACGCTCCGCCAATGCACGCTCATGCGTCACCATCACGACGGTCATTCCCAATTGCTGGTTGAACTCGCGCACCATATTCATAATCTCCGTACCGGTGCGGCTGTCGAGATTGCCCGTAGGTTCATCCGCCAGCAAAAGTTGCGGACGGTTGATCAGCGCACGCGCTAACGCGGCGCGTTGTTGCTCTCCGCCCGAAAGCTCACTTGGGCGATGATTTACGCGGCTCTGTAATCCAACTCGCGCCAGCGCTTCCCGTGCCATAGAGTCCCGCTTGGCCCGGTCGACTTCCGCAAAACGCATGGGCAGCTCCACATTCTCCGCCAGAGTCATGTTAGGAATCAGGTTGAATGATTGGAACACCATTCCCACGGTATGCAGCCGGTAGCGTGCCAGCTCTTCGCGGGAAAGTTGGGCAAGATTTTTCTCCTGAACAATCACGCTTCCGGAAGTAGGTCGATCCAGCCCGGCGAGCAAATTCAAGACCGAAGATTTACCTGACCCAGAACTTCCCAGAAGCGCTACAAACTCCCCGGCCGGAACCGTGAGGCTAACTCCGTCAACGGCACGAATCAGCGCTTCGCCCATGCGGTAATGCCGGCACAGCTCCTCCACGCGAATAGCAGGGGCGACGTTCGGCTCAGCTCCATTGCTAACACTCATGGGCTAGCGCACCTGACCCTTCAGCACACTCAAGGCATCCGTCGACTTGATCCCGCTTGCACCTGGTGAGTTCCCGTTTCCCTTATCCTCCAACTCCAATGAGTCTCCTTCGCCAGGCGCCAGGAAGAGATTCTCTTCCACACCATGCTGTCGCGTGTACAAGTCGTAGTAGCGGCCGCGCAAGGTAAATAGTTGCTCATGCGTGCCACGCTCTACGATCCGCCCTTGTTCCATTACCAGAATCTGGTCCGCGCGCCGGATGGTCGATAAACGATGTGCGATCACAAACGTAGTGCGGCCTTGCATCAAATAAGACAGACCTTGCTGAATCATCTGTTCGGATTCGGAGTCCAGACTCGAGGTTGCCTCATCCAGAATCAGAATGCGTGGCTCTGCAAGAATGGCGCGCGCAATCGAGATGCGCTGCTTCTGGCCTCCTGAGAGTTTCACGCCGCGTTCGCCGACGATGGTTTCATATTTATCCGCGAATGATTCCGCGAACTCATCCACCCGCGCAATCCGGCTGGCACGCATGATCTGCTCTTCCGTCGCATCCGGACGAGAGAAGGCCACATTTTCCCGAATCGTCCCATCAAATAGAAAAGACTCTTGCAGCACAACTCCCAGACGAGTTCGATACGAATCCAGCAGAACGGTTGAGAGATCCACGCCATCCACTTCAATCACACCCTTGGTCGCGGTATAGAACGCGGAAATGAGCCCAATGGTCGTGGACTTTCCCGACCCGGAGGAGCCGACCAGCGCCGTTACGGTTCCGGGGTTCGCGCAAAAAGAAATGTCGTGGAGCACTTCGTGAACCCCATCGTACGTGAAGCTCACATTGTGAAATTCGACAGTACCTACAATGTCGCGAAGCGCTGTAAAACGCCGCGGATCCTCATCTTCGGGCTGCTCCCGCATAATTTCCTGCGTCCGTTCCAGACCCGCCAAAGCTTCCGTGAGCTGAGTTCCGATGGAGACGATCTGCATGATGGGCGCCACCAGAAATCCCAGCAGCAGAGTGTAGGAAACAAATCCGCCGACCGTCAGCGTTCCCGATTGAATCTGGTGCGCCCCCACATACATCGTAACCGCTCCCACCACCCCCAACAGAACGCTAGCGGAAAGGCTCATTACAGAGGTTGCGGTTAAAGTGCGCATGACATTCTCGAGCAACCGGTGAACCCCTGTCGCGAAAATCGCCTCTTCGCGGTCTTCCGCGTGATACCCCTTGATCACGCGAACGCCGCCCAACGACTCCGTGAGCCGCCCCGTAACCTCGGCATTGATTTTGCCGCGCTCGCGAAAAATCGGCCGGATGGTCGCAAAGGCCTTATTGAGCGCGCCGCTAAAGCAAACTAATGCGCTGACCGCGATCAACGTCATCTGCGGACTGGTCCGTAGCAGTAAGAAAAGGGCGATCCCGGAAGTTACCAGACCCCCGACAAAATCCACCAATCCCGTTCCCAGCAGATTGCGGACCCCCTCCACATCGCTCATGATTCGAGAGACCAGCGCCCCAGTCTTGTTCACATCGTAAAAGGCAACCGGCAGACGAGAGATGTGAGCTTGCACCTGCTGGCGCAATTCCGTGATCAGCCGCTGCGCGGCCTTTGACAGGGATTGCGTCAAGGAAAAAGAAGTGACGCCCTGCACCAGCGTCGCGCCCAGCACTACCAGCACCAATGGTAGCAATTTATTCATGTGGTGCTTGGAGATGACGGTGTCGATGAGGAACTTGGTGGAATACGGCAGTACCAGTGCCGCCACGCGGTTGATCACCATCAGCAAAAAACCGAGGGCCAGCAGCCCGCGGCGGGGCCGCATCAGCTTCCAGACCTCCGGTAAAATGGCGCGGAGTCTCTCGACCTTCGGAATCTTCTGCTCTGTTTTAGTCTCTGGACTCAAGCTACTTTGGACTCCCCTGGACCCGGTTTCGCTTCATTATTACGGGCCAATTCGCATTCCATTCACGGTTTTCTGGCGCAGTTCGCATCGCCGTTGTATCCTCATGGGCGTGCCTCGCTCTTCTTCGCAGGTGCGTTCTCCCACCCTGGGCTTGCTGCTCGGCCTGGTGGTTACGCTGGCTGCCGTGGTGGCTTATTCGGTCTACATTACCTGGCAGGTGGCGGGATTACGCAAGCTGCAATCCGAACTCATTGACCGCGGACGCAGAGATTCTCTCCAGTTGCTTCGCATTCAGAACGATCTGAATCTGCTGGCCGTCGCGATGCGTGACATGACCGATCGCGACGTGACGGATAATGACGAGCACTATCCGCTAAGCGCGTGGTCGGCGCAGTTCGGACGGATACGCACCGACCTGAACGACGCCGTTCACCTGGAAGCCTCGCTCGCTCCGACCATTCGTACCCCGGAGCAGCGCGATGCGCTCACCGGTTCGCTCAACCAATTCTGGGATGCCGTAGACCGCGTCTTCGCACTCGCATCTTCCGGTAACGAAAAACAAGCCAGAACACAAATTCAAATCTCGCTGCAGGCCCGCCAGGCCGCCCTCAGTACCACGGTCTCCCGCTTTCTGGTGCAGGATAGCCAAAGCGAAGAGCAGGCCGCCCAACGCATCGTTCAGATTTATGACCGGGTTCAGCGACAAGTATATCTTTTTCTCGCCGCCACCCTTGCGGCCGTTCTGTTAACAGGTCTCTCGCTGATGCGCTGGAATCGGCGCTTATTTGCTCGCCTGGCCGAACTATCGAAGCGCCGCAGTGAACTGGCTCAGAAACTGATCTCAACGCAGGAATCGACCTTGCAATACATCTCCCGGGAGCTTCACGATGAGTTCGGTCAGATCCTCACCGCAATGGGAGCAATGCTTGCGCGGTCGAGCACTCATGCACCCGAAGGCTCAACTCTTCGCGCCGACCTGCTGGAGGTCCGCCTCATTGCCCAGGAGACTCTCGACCGCGTGCGCACCCTCTCACAGGCTCTGCATCCGGTGATGCTCGATGAAGCCGGACTGGAGCCCACGCTGGATTGGTACATCCCAACCGTGGAAAGACAGACCGGAATTGCCATATCCTATGCCAAGCATGGCAAACCGTTTCAAGTCGGCCATAATGCAGCTGTGCAGATTTACCGCATCTTGCAGGAAGCGCTAAATAACGTAGCCAGGCATTCCAACTCAAAGACGGCCCGGGTGCGTCTTCGCTTTCTCAATACTTCTTTCGAATTGGAAGTAGAGGATGAAGGCGTTGGCATTAAACTGCCATCAGACTCCCGGCCTGCAAAAAAGGGTATTGGATTGGTCGCTATGCGCGAGCGAGCGGAACTGATGGGTGGAACAATTTCATTTTCTGCTCCCGCGCGTGGCGGGACCCTTATGCAGCTCTCGGTTCCCCGCGACAGAGTTGAACTGGAACCTGAAATCTCGATTGCGGCCGTTCGCGATGAATCCCAAGATGAATTCCAAAATAAATCCAAATGACAAAACCAATCACGGTATTGCTGGTCGATGACCACGCACTCGTACGACGCGGCTTCCGTCGCATGATCGAGGATGAACCAGACATGAAGGTGGTTGGCGAAGCCGGGGATGGCGAGGAAGCTATTAAGATGGCTTGGCGGTTGCATCCCCAGGTCGTGTTAATGGATTGTGCTTTGCCGACCATGAACGGCCTGGATGCCACGCGCAAAATCATTCAGGACCGCCCGGCGACAGCCGTTCTTATGCTCAGCATGCACTCTGAGAGTACTTGGGTGCGACAGGCAATCGACGCCGGTGCAAAGGGATACGTTCTCAAGAACGCGATGAATCTGGAGCTTGGGCCCGCGATCCGCAGAGTTGCTGCCGGGGAATCGGTCTTCGATCCCCAAGTAGAGCAGCCATCTCCCTTAAAAGGCGAGCGCAACAATAGCCTCACTCCCCGCGAACTGGAGGTTCTACAGCTGATCTGCAACGGACAGTCCAATAAAGAAATTGCCTCCACCCTGGATCTCAGTACGAATACCGTCGCCGTTCATCGTGCAAACATTATGAATGCGCTCAATATTCACAAGACAGCCGAACTGGTCGTCTATGCCATCCGCGCGGGTCTGGTGAATGTTCCGTGAAGCAAAGCCTCGAAAATAGGAGCCCCTTCGATCTTCGGTCGATCGATCGCAGATCTTTTTTGCGCGGATTGAAAGATTTCGCAGGCGCGGCGATGTTGTCGCAATCGTCTTTGTTGCGCGCTCTGGCTGCAACGCCAAACCGCCAGCCCGGCTTCCGGTTCGCCGACGTAACCGCCAACGCAGGAATTCACTTTCAGCACAACAGCGGTGCATTCGGCGGGAAATTGCTCCCGGAGACTCTTGGCTCAGGCTGCGCATTTCTCGACTATGACCGTGACGGATGGCAGGACGTTCTTCTCATCAACGGAATGGATTGGCCGGCAAGAAATGGGCCGGGAAATGTCGGCCAAAGTCACAAGCAGCGCCACTCGACCCTCCGACTGTATCGCAATAACCGGAACGGTACTTTCACCGATGTAACCTCACGCTCTGGGCTCGACATCGAGATGTACGGCATGGGCGTGGCGGTCGGCGATTATGATAACGATGGGTTTCCCGACATTCTCATCACTTGTGTAGGGCAGAATCGCCTCTTTCGCAATACCGGCAAGGGAACCTTCCGCGATGTCACCAATTCCAGCGGCTTAGGCAAGCGATTTGGCTTCAGCACCTCCGCTCTGTGGTTCGACTATGACCGCGACGGCCTGCTCGATCTGTTCGTCTGCAACTATGTGAAATGGTCGCCGGATCGAGATGTCTTTTGCACCCTCGACGGAAAACATAAATCGTATTGCACTCCTGAAGCCTATCGCGGCCAGACTTGCTGGCTGTTTCGCAACCGGGGGAATGGCACCTTCGAAGATGTAACCGCATCCAGCGGCATCTTCGACAGTAGTTCCAAGTCGCTCGGGGTCGCCATGCTCTATGCGGACGGGAGCGATTCCAGGAACGACGGCTGGCCCGATCTTCTGGTAGCCAATGACACTCAGCCCAACAAACTCTATCGCAACCAGCGCAACGGAACTTTTAAAGATGCAGCGGTAGAGGCAGGCTTGGCATTCAGCAGCGAGGGAAAAGCTCGCGCTGGCATGGGCGTGGACGCTGCCGACTTCGCAAACGCCGGTCATAGTGGAGTGGCGATTACTAACTTCGACAACGAAATGACGGGTCTCTACCAGTTTGCCGGCAACACTTACGAAGATGTTGCCGCGAAATCTGGGGTGGGCACGGCGTCCAAAAATAGTCTTGGATTTGGGTGCGTTTTTTTCGATGCCGATCTCGATGGCTGGCTCGACCTCGCCGTCGCCAACGGCCATATCGATGAAACCGTGCGCAACATACAAGGGAATACCGGCTATGCCCAACCCCCATTTCTGTTCCTTAACAACGGGAACGGTGGTTTTATCGATGTAGCGGCGGAAATTGGAGGCGGCTTTGCCCAGCCTAAAGTGGCGCGTGGTTTGGCTTACGCTGACTTTGACCGGGATGGTGATCTCGACCTTCTGCTTTCCACTAACAACGGCCCCGCCTATCTTTATCGCAACGATCAGCTTGCCGGGAATCACAGTATTCGTTTTCGCCTGGTTGGAACAAAATCCAACCGCGACGGAATCGGCGCCACTGTACGCATCACCTCTTCAGAATTGACGCAATCTCGAATGGTTAAAACCGGATCCAGTTATCTTTCGCAGTCCGAACTTCCACTTACCTTCGGGCTGGGAAAACGTGACCGCGTTGAAAGCGTGGTCATTTCCTGGCCAAGCGGCAAAACTGAAGATTATAAAAATCTTGCTCCCGGCCGATGCTACGAATTCACAGAAGGAAAGGGAATTGTCCCTCAGGATGGATTTTGAGAGTGATCTTACAGAATTCGCTGACAGCACGCTCAGCGCCTGATGACATTTCCAGACGCACTCAGATCGATTTGCACGGAATCACTCACACGCAAAAACAATGTGCTCGGATTGTTCATTCCCCATTTTTCATAAGGAATCGCAAAGTGGAGCATTGCGCTCCAATGATCGGTGGACATTTCTATTTCGGCGGGCACTGAGAGCTCATGGTCTGAGCCGTGAATCGCAAAAACTCCATGCACCTGCACCGTAGACTTTCCCTGCAGCCTTACCAAGCCGTCTATATGGTCCGGACGGAATGCTATTTCAGGATAGCGATCGCTCTCCAGCACTTCGCGATGCATCTTCCGATCGCGCAAGGTGCTGCCGCTTTCGCCACTCTTCGAATCGGCCACTATTTCGCCCGCTAGCTTGTTCGTGGCGGGATCAAATTCCAATGTGCCGCGTCCCAGGCGAAATGTTCCGTGAACCGTATGCATCACATCGCCTAGCGTGAAGTTTATGGTTGTATGCGCTGGATCAAGTCGGAAGGCAAGCGACTGTGCCGTGGCTTCCAGGCTGGCCATCAACACAGAAGCGACAGCCCCAAAAAACACGGCAATCCGCAGGGCGCGCGAGGTGCAATGTCGGCAAAACCCTGCTTGCTCCTTCATGCGGTAGCCGGCTTTCACCATTTGAGGAGTAACAGTTCGGAACAAAACCCGGGCCCCATTGCGGCCAGAAGCCCAAGCGTTCCCGGCTCTGGCCTCCGGTTCTTCATCACGTCCTCAAGGACACAGAGCACGGAAGCCGAAGAGAGATTACCTACTTTCTTCAAACATGCCCATGAGGCATCAAGCTCGCCATTGTGCAGTCCTAGCGCGTCCGCCGAGGCGTCCAATACTTTTGGTCCACCGGTGTGCAGAACCCAGCTCTTCAGTTCGCTTCGCTTGTGCCCGTTATCCGCCAGAAAGGCATCCACGTCCCGGCCCAAATTTTCGCGAATCAGCTTCGGAACCTCGGTCGACAGTATGATCCGAAAGCCCTTTTCGGAAATATTCCATCCCATCATGTCTTCCGTGTCGGGATAGAAAATCGAACGAGTCGCCAGGATTTCCGGCCCCTTAATTCTGGTCGCATCGATTTCCCGGTCCGACGATTCGAATTCTTCTCCCGTCACGATCACCGCGGCTGCTCCGTCGGCAAACAGTCCCGAGGAAATCAGGTTCGCCACCGAAAGATCTTCGCGCTGCAGCGTCAGGGAGCAAAGCTCCACCGACACCAATGCCGCAGCCTGCTTGGGATAGGCCCGCACGTAATCCGAAGCGCGCGCAATGCCCGCAGCTCCAGCCACGCAGCCTAAGCCGAAAATCGGCGTACGACGAATCTTCGCCGGAAGCCCCATCCGGTTGATTAGCATTCCATCGATCGACGGGCTGGCTACTCCCGTCACTGTGGTAAACAGCAGGCATCCCAGGTCCTGCGGTTTTATGCCGGAATTTTGCAACGCACGGCACAAAGCCTGTTCGCCCAACTCCTGCGCCACTCTGATCCATATGTCATTGGCTTGGCCCCAGGTTTTGATGTCGACATATTCTTCGGCGGGAATTGCCAGATAGCGGCCGTCGACGGTCACATTGCGATGCAGTCGCGCCAACAAAAGCGGGTTCTTAAGCTTGGCTCCCCAATAATCCTGCAAGCGCTCAAGGAGAACTTTTTGGGTGTAATAGTGCTTCGGAAACGCGCTTGCGGCGCTCGCAATTTGCATTCTTTAGGGTCCTGACCTTTGGTCTCGGCACGGCTCCAAGCCGACCGGTATCGAACGAATCTCGACTAGATGCTAGGCACGCCGTTCCGACTGTAAAAAGACTTCCCGGTGCCTGCGACCTATTGTCTCAGAGATAACAAATTTTGTTTACTGCATTACCGGGAAACGTCAAATAAATTCCACCAGCTAAGAGGCGTCTCCTCACTACTTATTGAGCTACCGCAATGGATGTAACTGTGTTACCCACGCGATACGTCGCAATCGAATTCAGGCTGCCGCTGGCTGCACCGAATGCCTGTATGCCCGCCGATCCACCTTGGTTCCCTACATACAAATATCTTCCGTTCGGGTCTGCGGCCAAAAAGCTCGGCTCCGTTTCAGAGGCGAACGGTGAATCGGTGATCGCAACCGGAAACCCTGTAGCTGACGTGATGGAAAATGTGGCAATGTTGTTGGATCCCTGGTTCGCCACGTACAAATAGCTGCCGGTTGGGTCTATCGTCAACCCCACTGGACTTTTGTAGTTATCCGCCAACGGCGATCCGGCAATCTCCGCCAAAGTTCCGTTTGCAGCGATGGAGAAAACTGAAATGGAGCTGCTCGTGGTGTTCGCGACATACAGAAATGTGCCCGCCGGATTGATGGCGAGGCTCGTCGGGCTATTGTCGCTCGTCAACGTCGGATTCTGGAGTGCTGTGAGTGCTCCTGCAGTCACACTAAAAACTTCGATGAAACCCTCATTTTGACCGGGTGCGGTCACATAAAGGAATTTTCCCGATGGCGCCACCACCATATTGGTGGGCGTTAAGCTGTTGAAGGGCGATCCCGGAACCGGTGTCAGCACTCCTGTTCCACTTGTAATCGAGAAGACCGAAATATTATTCGACCGCACATTGGCCACATAGAGATAATTGCCGCTGGGGTCGATCACTAAGACGTTTGGCAGTGTTCCCACCACAGTTCTCGGCGTCACTTCCGTGACCGTGCCGTCGCTGTTGATATCGAAAAGAGAGACGTCATTTTCGTCCTGGCCGGGATTCGCGACGTACAAGAACTTATTAGATGGATGAACGACGACCGACTGCGCTCCGCTCCCTACCGTGTACGGGCTCTCTGAGAGTTGCGTGAGCACTCCAGAGTACGGATCCTCCCGGAAAACGACCAACTGGCTCGCGGCCGGAACGGTGGCATATACGTAATGGCTTCCGTTCTTCTCGCACCCCATGCCTCCGGCAATGCATGCAAAAACAAATATTGCGGCTAATGCCTTCTGAACCATCCCTGACTCCTGAGAGAATTTTAAAAACGAAGAACCATAATGAAGAACCATAATACGGCATGCGAAGGGCTAGCACCCTGCCGCCAGCACATTCATTCAAGAGAACCATCTTTGCGATGCCGCAATAGTCAGATCAGGTTGTACGCACAAGCGCTGCGTTTTCCTAACACTTATGAGCCCTGACGGTGCGGTATTCCTTTGTCCCGCACGGTACAGGCAATCTCATCGCTCGCTCAGCGCCACGGTCATTAGTCCTGATAAACATACACTAGCGAGAGGCGAAAAGCGTCTCCGCTTGGATTCATGCGGGCACGAATCCCTCGTCAGGTATTATGGTTACGCACCATGATCAACGGTAAGCGTATCGCGGTCGTCATGCCCGCTTACAACGCGGAGAAGACCCTTGAGGTGACGGTAGGCGAACTGCCGGGACTGGTCGATATCCGCATTCTGGTGGACGATCACAGCTCCGATCACACGGTCGAACTGGCGCAACGTCTAGGCTTGCAGGTTTTTCAGCATGATCGCAACTACGGCTACGGACGAAACCAGCAGACCTGCTACCGCGAAGCTTTAGCCGCCGGAGCCGACGTGGTCATCATGCTTCATCCCGATTACCAGTACACGCCGCTCCTCGTAACCGCAATGGCCAGCATGGTCGCTTACAACGTTTATGACGTCGTCCTCGGTTCCCGCATCATCGGCGGAACGGCACTTCTCGGGGGGATGCCGGTCTATAAATACATTTCCAACCGCCTGCTCACCGCCTTTGAAAATCTGTTCCTGCGGGTAAAGCTCTCGGAATACCACACCGGCTATCGCGCTTTCAGCCGTCCTGTGCTAACGCAGTTGCCGTTGCTTGAAAACTCCGACGACTTCGTCTTCGATAACCAAATGCTGGCGCAGTGCGTCCACTTCGGTTTCCGCATCGGAGAAGTTTCCTGTCCCACCAAATATTTTGAGCAAGCCTCCTCCATTAACTTTCATCGCAGCGTGAAATATGGGCTTGAAGTAGTCGGAACCACGCTGCAGTTTGCCCTGCAAAAAGTGGGAGTGATCCATCTGCAGCGCTTCAGCACACAGGGCCGCAAACTCGAAGCGCAGTATCCCGATTACTACGTCAGCAGAACCGAGCATCCTGCCTGACTCCCGGGCACGCTGGCCTTTCTCCTCTATTTTCTTCCTGACAAGAAGCCAAGTATGCGGCTCGCCAACCGGTCCGAGAACCCAAACCGCGTTTTAGCGCGAGAATAGAGATCCACTGCCTTCTTGTCCAGCCATATCATGGCCGATTTGGCTAGACCATCCTGCGGGCGCGCAAAATAATCGGTGGAGTGCGAGGTGACTTTCTTGTCCTGCTCTACCGTGTAGTAATAAAGAGCCAAACTCTTCCGGGACTCCCCCACCGGGCAGGTAAGGGCGTCCGGAAAGCCATGAAGGGAACGATCGTCAGTTGTAAAGATCAACGCGTGGTTCAAGAGCGGTAGATACTTGGCCGCGCAACGCGCCATCTTTGGCTCCCACAATTCAAGCGATCCGCCCCATTCCTCTTTCCACCCAGGATTTAAATATAGGATGAGGTTCACCCGCCGCTGCCAATGGGGATGAAAATGGTGCATCGAAAAATCCTTGTGTACATTCAAATAACCGCCGGTACCGGACTGATGAAGGCCGCCCCCTTCCAGCATCGGATCCGCCATCAAGTTTGGGATTCCGGTCAGTTTTGAAATCCACGCGACAAACCGGGGCGAGTTCAATTCGTCCGTAACGGCCGCAAGCGCAGGCGGGAAAAGCTGCCGCTTTGCCAATCCCATTTTGTTTTCGTTGGCGTGCTTGTACTGAGTCCAGGTGTCACTGGTCGGCGCAGGAAATTCCTTGGCCAACGTCAGCGCGGTTTCTGGATCCAGAAAATCCTTCAAAAGAACGTGAGGATAGGGACGGTTCTCACTATAGTCTTTGGCTAAGCCGTGGAGGCGCGGTTCCCACTTTTCGTAAGGAAATAATCGGACAGCACCCTGAAATTCACAATTCTGAAGCTCTAAATCCTGAATTCCGTGCCGGGGGATTCCAGCGACCGCCTGCGCGCTCGACATCAAAGACGGAGTCTCCTCATCTTTCGATTGTAGCCGATTCAGCTCGCACTAGGTCTTTCCCACGTCCCATCGTGCCGCTCCTGCTTTCAAGGCACCCGGCAAACGTGGATGGTGCCGTTCCGATACGGACAATCTAAACTACTGTCTGCGGATTCTTGCTGCAATACTACCCAACTCACGCCGTACTTGCCTTCCAAACGCGAGAAATCCGCTGCCTTAAGATCCTTCCAGGGCAGTTGATCCTTCACTTGCCCCCACCACTCTTCGGCCAGCAACGGAAACATGCTAACCACTCCATTATCTTTTACTCCATCCGCTAACCGGCTTCTCTGGGCCAAGCAGCGAAATCCAATGTCATCCTCCCCCGCGATGTGCAGATAATACGGATCCAGCGCAAATACCGCGTCTATGGGAGTGTTATACCGAATCCACAGAAAGGTCTGCGCCCACGGATTCCTTGGCGTGACTCCTGGCAATTCCACATGAGCGTCTGCCGGAAACAGCGAACGCTGCGCCATGAACATCCCCGCGCTTAGCGGGACAAACAACAAAGCCCATCGCCATGCGCGCTCTTTTAACCCATACTCTCCAAGCAGTCCGCCGATAACTAGGAACATTACGATATAGAGAAAATGCAGGCTGCGAAGAGGCTGCAATCGCGCCAGCGCCTCGAAACTCGCCGGCAAGTCGAACACCAGCGCCATCCCCAAATAGATCAGTCCATAAACCACAAACGTCCGCCCAAGGCATTCCAACTTTCTCCACTCCCGGCGCCGCGCAATTACTCCAAACCACCAAAACAAGAAGAGCGGTGCAACGGCGCCGAGCAACTCATACCAGGTCCAGTGCTGAATATAGTGAAAAGCATGCCGCAGCGCGGCCCGATGGTAGGCCTCAGAAGTTCCCGGAGCCAGCCCTATGCCAAAAGTTGCCGCCAGAACTCCCGCCACTTCCACCCTTGTTTTCCTCCACCAACCTCCCAGCCTTTCCATAACCAGAAATAAAATGCAGAAAGAAGTAGGAAATACCCACATCATGGGATGCATGCTTGCGGCAAATGCCAGCCAGAGAAACGCTCGCAGATGTTTTTTCTCCAGCAGGCTCGCTAAAGCGAAAATCCCCGCGAAAGCGGCGAGATTCCGGGGATTCACATACTGATCCATGATGTAAAGCGCCGTTCCCGCAACCGGAATCGTCAGCAGCGCCGCCACCAGGCAAACCGCTCCCCACCGCGCCCGCGCGCCCGGAAAAAACTGCGCGGCAAGCTGCCAACACGCCAGCAGCAACAAATAAATAGAAATGATTTGCCACAGAAATAAACCAGCCGTCAGCGGCAAATGAGTGACCCGCAGGAAAAATGCAAGAACGTTCGGAAATAAGGTCATCCGGGCATGTGCAAGAAAGAACTCTCCGCCAACCGGAAATAGCTTTGGATTAAGGATCTTTTCCACGCCCGGAAGATAAATTTCCGCGTCCTCGACGAACGGATGGTAGCCCTGCACCAGCAGCGCCACCAACGTCAGCAGCAGCAGAAGAACCTGTGTCTTATATCGATCGGGAAAAGTTTTCAATCGCCTGTCGCCAGCGCTGTCCTTGCCGACTCTGCCCAAGCTGCCCCGCCCATTTCGCAACGTTGCCGCACAGGCCTCAATAAAACAGTTGCGAAACTCCGTCGGCAATTTTTAGGGTAGCTCAAGGTAATAGACTATCGGAAAGCGGCGTGAATCATCTCTTCGTGAAATTTATTCTTTCGGTTTGGCGTCCATCCACCGCTTGCGAGTCAGTCTCGCTCTACGTACCATCTAATACACATGGCCGCAGCTCTCATGCCCGATCGTTTTCGTCCACAAATGGCCTTCGGCGAGATCATCACCTTCGCCTACGATACCTTTTGCACCAACAAGGTGCGCTTCATTCTCACCGCACTGGGCATGGTCATCGGCACCGCTTCTCTGATCCTGGTCGTCACCATCGGCATGACCGGCCGCCAGTTCGTTCTCGCCCAGATCCAGGCCATCGGAACCAACGAAATCTGGGCCGAATACCAGGGCGGCGCCCCCCATATCAGCAATGCCAATCCCGACCCTCTCACCCTCGATGACCTAAACGCCGTCCGTCAGGATGTCCCTGGCATCGTCGCCTCTTCTCCCGTCACCCAACTCTCGGACCGCGTCGCCGTCGGCAACGGCAGAGAAAAAGACATCACGATCCTCGGTGTCAGTCCCGAATACCTCAGCGTGCGCAATCTCGTGATTCCTTCAGGCAGGTTTTTCGATCAGGAGGATTCTCAGGCTCACAATAAGGTTGGTGTCATTACCGTAAAAATGGCCGACGAAATTTATGGTTCGCCTCGAGCCGCCGTCGGAAAGGTCATGAAACTCACCGGCCTTCCCTTCACCATCATCGGCACCTTCAGGGAGAGGGTGGAAACCTTCGGCCAGTCGGAAATTGTCGATAACACCATGCTGATTCCCTACTCTGTCAGCCGCTATTTTCTCGAAAATCAGGATGTCAAAATGTTGTACTTTTCCATGGAAGACCCTGCCATGGTCATACCCGCCACGGCGCAGATCAGGCGCGTTCTCCAGTCCCGCCACCATTCCGAGTCGGTGTATGAGGTTTCCAATCTCACCGCTCTTCTGGCCATGGCAGACCGGATATTCACTGGCATGACCTGGATGTTGCTCCTCATTTCCATGGTGACCCTGCTGGTCAGCGGCATCGGCATCATGAACATCATGCTGGCGACCGTCAATTCCCGCATTCGCGAGATCGGCATTCGCAAGGCAGTCGGCGCCACCAATCGCGAAATTCGTTTCCAGTTCCTGGCCGAAGCCATCCTGATCTCCCTCATCGGAGGCTTCGCCGGGATTGCCATCGGTTACGCTATTCCCTATTCGGTCCGCTTCCTCACCGAATATCGCGTTCCCATTTCAGGCCTCTCTGGCATCATTGCGATCTTCGTCTCTTCCATTGTGGGAGTAATCTTTGGCACCGTCCCCGCATCTCGCGCCTCCCAGTTAGACCCCGTCGAGAGCCTGCGCTACGAGTAATTTCCATTGCACTCGTTTCGCACAGGCCGTTCAGCAGGGGCCGTTTCGCAAGATCGGTTCGTACATAGCGTTCCGCGGATTCGAACGGCGACTCGCTCCAGCGCAACCCTCGCACGATGCACCTTCCCATATTGGAGTTGCATTTTTCCCATAATCGGAAGTAATATGAGGGTACAGGATTTCCTGTAGCTTGCCTGGGCTCAGTCCTGTACCGCTAACTTACTGCCAGTCGATGTTCAAAGTTTTACAAGAAGGCTAAAAGAGGTGGTCGTCCACTTCGTCCCGGTTCGGAGAGTTCTCTATGTCGTGGTACGCATATTGCCTTACCGAGCACCAGACCCTGCCCAACGGTACCCGTTCCCGACGCCCTTTCGTAATTGAGAATGTTCAAGGCGTGAACGGAGCCCCTGTCCTCAGCTATCCCAGCGGTGAATTTGCTGTGATTGTGAGCGAATACGACCCCAATGCTGGAGAATTAAATCATTCCGCAGCCATCGACCACGCCCGCGTCGTCAGCGGCTGCTTCCGTAATTCCACCGTCCTGCCCTTCCGCTTCGGAACCGTTTTCGAAACCGACGACGCCCTCCGTCAGGCTGTCCGGGTCAACCGGCGAGCCTTTGGCCTCAGCGTCGCCAAACTCCGCGGCAAATCCGAAATGCACATCAAACTTACCGTCAGCGACGGCTCCCTGCGCGAAGCGATGATGGAAGTCGTTCTCCCCGATACTGTCGGCGGCGACTATCTTTCCAAACTCCGCGTCAAAGCCTCCCGCGATCGCGAGCGCCAGACCAAAGCCCGCGCCCTCTCTGTGCAAGTTCACAAGCTCTTCAACCCTCTGGAAGAAGAAGTGAGCTGCAAAAAAGTCGCTCCTCAGGGCATGCTCATTGACATCGCCCATCTCATCGATTCCAAATCGGTCGAGAAATACCAGAACCGCTACACCGCAGCCGCCAAGCAGCTCAAAAACTGCCAGGTAGCCATCAGCGGACCCTGGCCTCCCTACCACTTCCTTCCCGGCAAACTCCGCACCGTAGCTGGCAACAGCTAATTAAAAAAGGATTTAGAAAAGAATCGAACGGTGCCCCATTCCAGCCGCGTTTTTTGCGGCTAGAGTGGGGTTTTTGACTTTGGTTTAGATTTTCCAGCTCCGGCGCTTCACAAAATCCCTGTCATTCCGACCGAGCATTCATTCCGGCCAGGGAATGGAAGCGCAGTGGAGGAATCTGCTGTTTTTGCTGGTAACAACACAGCGCTTTTCCCAACGCTCACCCGCTTTTAATTTGACAGAGCTCCACCCCCGTTATAAAGTTCTCCCCAATCTTCACCAGTGCGGAGTTTCACGGGCCGAACCCAAGGCGCAGTTCAGTCACTTTGGAGGCCTGGACATGTTGTTCCGCGTCGCTCGCATTTCAAGAACCGCTGCATCCGCCTCCCCTATTGAGATCGAGTAGAGATGAAACTTCTGATAGCCATAACGTTGCTTTCGCTGCCACTATTCGCAAGAGATGCCACCCTCAGCATCCCGTTCCCCGAAGGGGTGGACAAGATCGAATATGATGATGCGAAGTTTTCGGAATCTCAGATTCGAACCATCTTCACACACCTTTCTCCCGAACTAGCTCCCTTTTACGGTTATATGGTCCCGGGAAACCTCGGCCTATGCGTATCGGGCGATGAAAATTACAAGCAATCCGGCGATATACGATCACTCGGCTTTTCGCAGAAGTTAAAGATCGCGGGCCAGACCTTCCGGGCGTCGGAGAAGAAACTAGCTGAGGTGCGAGATGGAGTTTTTCCCGAAGAACTTAATCCCGTCCAGAGGTATTTGAAGCAGTTCTTGGGGGCCGGCATACGGATGCAGAAGTGTCAGCTTGAGTTTTACAAGACAGGCGACGCGGCAGGGCTCAAGGCCTGCGACACACTTGAAGGAGCACCAGAGTGTAATGTCCTAGTCAAAAAGATCGCAGACGCAAATGACCCCTCCGAAAAACTCAAACTGGGTAGGGCCGCCTAATCATTGTCTTCCCAAACCGTTTCCTTCAGGCCGCATGTCTCAAGAAATTTCTTCCAAGTTTGCTCCGGGTACGGCCCTAGTCGTGAGTTTGTATGGTTAACAATGCAGTTATCCCAGTGGTACTGCACGCCACTACCATAGTCATGTTGCTGGCAGCCCCTCGTATCGGGGCCTTCGCACCACCCGAGCCGCGTATGGCGGCCGATTGGAACTCCGCCGCTCTTCAAGGCATCCGCGACGCCAAGCTCAGCGCTCCCGCAGCCGCCCGCGCTCTAGCCATCGTCCACACCTGTATGTACGACGCCTGGTCAGCCTACGACGAGCAGGCCGTCGGCACGCAGCTTAGCGGGGCGCTACGCCGTTCCTCCTCTGAGCGCACGCTGGAGAATAAGGAAAAAACGATCAGCTACGCCGCCTACCGTGCGCTGGCGGACGTGCTGCCCGTCGACACCAACTCGGTCTACATCCCCCTGATGAAGCAGCTCGGCTACGATCCCACCGATAACTCCACCGACATCGAAACTCCCGCAGGCATCGGCAACGTCGCCTGCGCCGCCGTGCTCGAATATCGACATCACGATAACTCCAACCAGCTCGGCGACCTCCACCAGGGACCCTACTCCGATTGGACCAACTATCGCCCGGTAAATTCCCCCGGCACCGTCCCCGCGCGGCTGCCGTTTGCCAAGCCGTTGAACCCCGAGCACTGGCAGCCGCTCACCTACACCGATTCCAGCGGCAGCCTCATTCTCCAAATGTTCTCCGGCGCGCAATGGGGCCAAGTCACTCCCTTTGCAATAACGAAGCCCAAAGGCGACCAGTTCCGCTCCCTCGTCGATCCCGGCCCGCCGCGCTACGGCTTTCCTGAGTATCAGCGTCAAGCGGAAGAGTTGATCGCGATCAGTGCAGGATTAACCGACAAGGAAAAGATGATCGCCGAATACTGGAATGATGGGCCCGATACCGAACAGCCGCCCGGCCATTGGATGCGCTTCGCACAGTTCATCTCCCAGCGCGACCATCACACCCTTGATGATGACGTGAAAATGTTCTTCGCACTTTCGAATGCGATGCTCGACGCCTCCATCGCCGCCCCGTCACCGCCATTCCATTTCTGTTTCGCGGCAAGACCATCCGCTCCTGGGGTGGTCCCGGCAAAGGCACAATCGAGATGGACGGCTCCCAGTGGATTCCCTATCAGGCGGCAACGTTTCCCACGCCGCCGTCCCCCGAATACGTTTCTGGCCACAGCGCATACAGCGCCGCCGCCGCAAAGATTCTGGAACTCTGGACAGGAAGCGACCGTTTTGGAGACTCTGTCACTCTTCCAGCAGGAACCCTCGAAAATAGAACCGGCAATCACTCCAGCGGAGCCCGTCACCCTGCACTGGGAAACATTCACCGACGCCGCCGACGAAGCCGGAACCTCCCGCCTCTATGCCGGCATCCACTTTCACGCCTCCGACCTCGCCGGCCGCCGCCTCGGCCGTGCCGTTGCCGCCGAGGCCTGGACCAAAGCCCAATCCTACTTCGCCGGAACCGCTGCCTCCATTCCTAATTCTCCTACTTCCTTTCAGCCGTAAATAGGTAACCCAAATCGCTGAACGACCCGCCCTGCGTTACTCCGCCCGTTGCTGCGTTGAAGCCATAAATGTCAATCTCTCCGTCTCCATCGTTTACAGCGTAAGCAATCGTTCCGTCCGGACTGAACTCCTGCACTGGGTAAGGGATAGAACCTGTCTGCGTAATCTGCTCCGTACTGAGGTTGACTGTGCCGATATCGGTGACGTTGGTTGGATCGGTCAGGAAAACATATTTCCCGGAAGGATGCGCCGAAGCGTGTGTGAAATCTCCGCACACAGCCAGCATCGATGCACCGCACGAGATCACAGGTGTGCTGTCGTTGGGCATCTGATAAACGTCAACCAGATTCGCATTCGGGCCCTGGTTAAAGTAGGCAATGAACGCGAAGAAGAGATCACCTTCAAACTGGACGTTCGCGCTCTCGCTCCCGGCGTAGGAGCTATCAACGTAGACTTGCTGATCGGGTCCCAAGGCACCGGTCTGCGGATCGACCGAGCGCTGGTTATAGGTGGCAGAGCCGCTGGCATGCGGTCCGCTGCAGAAAATTCCATCGTACATTGTGGTTCCGGCGCCATTGAACCCCAAAACAGCTAAGTAACAATCATTTCCGCTTGGATCCGAATCCAGGAGATACTTCGCTTCCGTGACGGGTTGACTCAGTTTTCCATTGTTGGCACTTATCAAGCCCCGCACGATCGAGTATGGCGTGGTCAATTGCTGTCCCGGAGGTCCCACCGCGACCGAATAAAGAAACTTACCGCTGGGATCGACGGCAACGCCGATCAACTGGGAGGCCTTAATTTGCTGTACCGGACTCTGACCAGGCAGGCCGGAGGCATTCGTGTCGTAGACGTACACTTCTTCCTGATCGTTGTTATTCAAGTAGACGCTAATGTAAACGAATCTCCCATTTGGCGATGCAACCAGAGTTGGAACGTAATCTGGAGACCCCGGATTTGGGAGCGTGATCGTACCGACATCCGAAGCCTGTAGCGTCTGCGGGTTGATGTTATAGGTAGTCAACGTCGAACCGTTGAGCATATATGCAACTTGTACCGGCGACGAAGACGGAGCCGGGGTATTGGCTGCGTCAGAATTTTGGACTAAGGCAATACAGGAAAGAGTCAAGGTTAGAACCAACGAAACGGTGCGCAACATAATCCACCTCCATGTGGCACCGCATCAGATGTGCCTTCCCAAAGGTAGGTTGCTGTCCAGCCCCACCGGGAGGGGGTTGGCTCGGGCATTCGATCCAGCCCGCATCAAAAACGCAAAGAGCGCCCCCATCTTTCGAGTCGTTGCGAAGGGCGGAATCGTTATTGCCGATTCGAGGCGTCGGACGAGATCGACCGGAAACGCCATGATTCAGGCGCAAAAGTGCAGTACCTTAAAAAGTACCCGCCGCCCTTGCTGCGTCTACTTTAGTAGCCGTCGGACCCCTCGAAAGTAGACATTCCAGCCCGGGCCAACCCCTTGATTCCATTGCCTCGCCGAAACACCCGCATGTAGAATCAGCGACTTACAAATTTAAGATTTGTGAATTTTGAATGTTCCACGTGGAACACTCCTGCGATTTGCAGCCGCCCCAAAATGCAATCCCAAATGCAAACATGTGCACCCTTGTGCACTTCCCTATACCCCTCGTTCACGCCTTCCGCCCAAAAACCGCGTCCAGCCAGCCTCTAAGCCTCGTTCCGTCAAGCGCTTAAGCATTCACGGAATCTCAATCTCTACGCCCGCGCTTTTGGCTGGGGAAGTGCTTGTTTCACATGTAACGTAAGAGGCCGCACCCACTATGACCCTCACTGTCCTTTCTTCGCACCATTTCCCGAGGTGCCGCTCTGCCTGGCAGAGTGGTCACTTGCTTTGCCTTTCCTGAAAATCCAACCACCTTGCCTCTTCAAACGTGGCCCCAGAAATGGGGCCACTAGTTATTGAGCTAGAAGATTTTCCATACGAAATGCGCCAGAAAGGCGAACAGCGACAGCATAAATACTCCGCCAACCCAGATCAAAAAATTCCACGTCATCTTGGGATCGTTAATCTGTTTCTTGTCCATGCACTCCAACCTAGCCATGCGGCTGGGCGCGGCATATAGGGTCCGCACAGTAGATTTCTGTTTGCTACGTGCTCCCGGCGGGAAACGGGAGCTCAAATTTGCCAACGCTTTTCTCCTGGTGGTGCTGTAAAATTGCTCTCTCCCCGCAATCCCCATTTTTGATCGAGGACCTGTATGCTTCGCCTAAGTAAGCAAGCCTGCCTTTCAGCTTGGTCTGCGGTCGCCCTCGGGGCTATCTGTTTCGTAATTTGTCCCTTTCTGCATGCACAGTGCCCGCACGCGGGCAATAGCGTCGGATCGATTCCGTATCCTCCCGGCGGTCCCTACCAGGGCGTATCGTTTCGCGTATGGGCCCCTCACGCTACGTCAGTGCTGGTGAAATCTCCGGCCTCTGGAGATTCGACATCGCTGGTCCAGCAGGGCACTACCGGTTACTGGTGCCTCGACGTCCCGGGCCTCAGCGTGAATCTAAGCTACGAATATGCGATCACGAGTCCAGGTTTCGGAACTGTCACGCGCCGCGATCCCAACGCTCGCACAGTCACATCGGCGCATAACGGTTACGCTGTCACATATGATCCCGCGGCTTATGTATGGCAAGACCAGACATTCAAACCTCCTCCGCTGAATAAACTCGCCATCTATGTGATGGATACGGGGCAGTTCACTGCTGGCCCGTCAGGCTGGGGAACGTTTCAGTCTTCGATCAGCAATCTCGGCGAAATCAGCGGCATGGGTTTCACCGCGGTGGAGTTGTTGCCAGTGACGCAGTTCGATGGGGTGTACGCCAATCCATACGCGCCGACCGATCAATACGCCGTGGACAATGATGAGTATGGTGGTCCGGACAATCTCAAAGCCTTTGTCGATGCCTGTCATCAGCAGGGTTTGGCGGTTATTTTCGACGCCGTACATAATCACTGGGGGCCGTTTGATCTCGCGGACAGCGACTTCGACGGCTGGCACACGTCCGCCTTTCCGTACGGAATCTATCTTTATGATCTTGTAGCGGCAACCGGCGATCGGGTGGATTCGCCGTGGGGGCCGCGTCCCGACTATTCGTATCCTGTCACGAGAGATTACATCTCGGGCCAGATTGCCATGTGGTTTAATGAGTACCACGCCGATGGACTTCGTTGGGATTCGGTTTCGAATATCTACAACACCTGGAGCGGAGGCGTGGGCAAGAATCCTAATACAGGCAAGCCGGGAGTTGCCCTCCCCGATGGCGTCAGCCTTCTGCAGAATGCTAATACGACGTGGGCGCAATCGTTCAAGATTGCGGAAGATCTTTCGTTTAGCAAAAGGCAATCGCTGACTACTCTACCCGTCGCGAGCGGTGGCCTGGGCTTTGACTCGCAATGGAACGCGACGCTCAGCTATTACGTTCGCAAAGATTTTCCTTTAACTACGGAGATCAGCCTGACCGATGTGGTTTCAGGAATGACTGCGACCTTCAACAATGTTTACTTGCAAACCGTTGCCTATATCGAGTCACAAGACGAACTCACGACCGCGAATTCGCGACTTTATCAACTGGTCGATCCACAGGATCCCACCAGCCGCACAGCGCGCAAGAAAGCAACGCTGGCCGCGGGAATTCTGTTCACGTCCCCGGAAGTTCCCATGATCTATCAGGGCGATGAGTTCCTCGATCCGAGTTGGCTGGACAACAAAACCATTCTCGACTGGACGAATGCCACGACCTGGGCGGGAATCGTGCAGCTCTACGGAAACCTAGTGAAGCTTCGCACGAATCTCGCAGGAACTTCGCCGGGGCTCTCCGACCCGGACTTGAACATTTATCAACAGGAAAAGAACGAAGACGTACTCGTCTACGATCGCTACAACCAATCGGCGCCAGGAACCGACGATGTAATCGTGGTGGCGAATTTGAGCGGCACTGTCTTCAAGGGTGGGATCAAAATCGGCTTGCCCTACGGCGGGACGTGGCAGGTGCTGTTCAACAGCGACAGCACCGCCTACAGCAGCGACTTTGGAAACGTCGGGCCCTCCGGGCCAGTCACAGCTGTCTCCGACCCTTACGGACACCAGCCATATAGCGCTGTAGTCCCGATCGGCGATTATTCGGTGCTTGTGCTCGGTCAGATGTAGGAACGGTCGATGCTTATCTGAAGCTGAGTTGGAATTGCAGATTCATTGTTCGGCAGAGAAACTCTAGCAGGACATTTCCGGCCATTGCATTGGTCTCGCCGGTGTTCACGTAGACCATGCCGCTGACGATGGCGGGGCCTTCTTCTCCCGAAGAGATGGGAACGTATAAACGCTCGCTCACGAGAAGCGGAGAGCCGGTAATGCGGGGTGCGTATCGGGGTGTACTTTCCAAAGTACAGAGCCATCCGCCGATTTGAGGGCATAAACATTTCCATTGGTATCGCCAAAGAAAGCGGTTGTGCCGTGATTGCCGATGGAGATCGCAGTCTTGACGGTGGTAGATGCCCTGAAGTTCCACCACAAACATCCCGTAGCCGAGTCCAAGGCGTAGACCGTGCCGTCTTCGCTTCCGACGAATAGCCTGCCGGCATGGTGAGGGCTCACATAAAATGCGCAAAGTTTCGAGGAGAGGAGAAAAACTTTGCACTTCAAAATTGGGAAGACATTTGCAGCCATTGCCATGGCAGTAGCGCTCATAATCTTTGTTGCGACACCCAATGCACACGCCGATGACCGGTCTCATTGCCAGCACGCTATTGAAAAGGCGGAATCACGGCTGGACCATGCCATTGCACACAATGGAGAGCACAGCCGCGAGGCGGAGGATCGCCGCCGAGACTTGAATGCGGAACGGCAGCGCTGCTGGGATCAATATCACCAATGGTGGAACGGACATGAACATCGCGGGGAGACGGAGCAGAACTGGGACAACGATCATCCTAACGGCAATCGCTAAATACGATCAGTAAAGGACGACCCGTAGATTGTGCGCTACCTTTATTCTGACGTCGGATCAACCTTCCGTAAACGGCCTTTCCGATAACGGCATCCAACTCTTCCTTGTAGCTCTAACTAGGAGAAAGAACAATGAGCCTTTTGCGCGTTGCACTGCTTCCACTGCTTTTGATTTTTTCGGCGTTGGTTTACGGGCAACAGAATCAGCAGGCCGCTCCCCCGCCCGGCGACCAGAGTTCCTATCCGGCTGAGACCCATAAGATGTCGCCTGGGGAAAAAAGCAACACTCCCTCGGCTAACGGACAGATGGTTGACCTGAACAGCGCCAGCAAGAAAGACCTGGCCGCATTGCCGGGCATTGGTCCGGATTACGCGCAGACCATCATCGATGCTCGTCCATTCGCATCCAAGCAAGACTTGCTTAAGAAGAAAGTGATCTCCCAGGCGACTTACGACAAGATTCAGAACCGGGTCACTGCGAATGGGCCGAAGAAGCAATCATTGCCGGAAGGGTCGGGGTCGGAGCACTAGACTTATCCGCACCGGTTATCTTCTAAAGTTTCCATGGGTGAAGGACGCTTCTTGCGAAGCGTCCTTCGTTTGTTAAAGCCAGGCTCTTTTCATTTCAGCGATCTCGTCCTGGATGGCTATTCCGAGATGACGTGGACTGAACTGTCGTTCGTGTCGGAGGCGTAGACCAACCTAGTGATTGGATTTACATCGACGTAGTCGCTTCTCACGGCGAGAGTCCCAGTCACGATGTTGGTGTGGCCATCAATCTCTACGACACTTCCATCCGCCCCCATGACAGTAGCGAAGACCCTATTCGAGAGATAATCGACGCAAACCGCGAACGGCGCACTCCCGATTGGCACATCTGCAATGGTTTCCAGGCTCGTCAAATCGACTACACTCAGCGTGCTTCCGGTTACGTAAGCTCGATTCGTGAAGGAGTTCGCAGCCACATCATAGTCCAGGGTCCCGGCCTCGACGAGCGAAACGGTGTGGCTGGAACCGTTAATGACGAGCAATCCATCGCTGGGCACGGGCAGGATTTGATTGCTGGAAAAGTCAACCGCCAATCCGGAGATCTTCGAACTATAGGCTTGAATATAGCTGAGGACGGTATTGGTCCGTCCATCAATCTCCACGATGCGGGAAACAAGGTCATCCGCAACATAGATTCGGTTCGTCAATGGATTTACGGCAATACCCTGGGGTACGAGGCCGCTGCCATTCTTGATGGGGATGGTTGTAATTACTGCGTCGGTGGAGCCGTCCATTACGGTGACTCCGCATGCGCTTGTATTGGAACAGCCTGCGGTATAGACCCGTCCGGTGACGAAGTTTACCGCGATAAAGAAGGAACCCTGCCAAGGGGTCTGGACCGTGTCGATGACGGTGTTGGTATTGCCATCGATTACACCGATTGATGTGCTGAAGTTGACATAGATGCGATTGTTGGTGGCATTGACCGCGACTCCATAGGGCTGGCCAGAAACTGGAATCGTGGTGACAAGTGACTGCGCGCTGGATGGGAGCGTGCCGGCACACGACAGCAGGGCGAGCAAGAAGAAGAGGTAGCGCATACAGCTACTCCTGAGGGGTTGATCTAACTACCTCAAGGCAGACTGAGGTGGCGTGCGTTGGAATCGACATTAAGTAGAAGGGTTGCTTTTGTGCTCGTAAAAATGCGAGTCGGGGCAAGCCGCAGAGCGGCAACAGGACGCTCCTTGCGAAGCGCCCCGCCTGGGAGGTTGCGACGGTATCGATAACGGTGTTGGTACTACTGTTAATCACGGCAACAGAATTACCGCTCAGGCTGTTGGGGCTGACGTAGATTCGATTGTTGGCTGGATTGACGGCGATTCCCGATCGACTGGCAGAGAGGGGGATGTCGGCGACCAGAGTTTGTGCGGTGGAGGGAAGTGCGGCGAGGCACGCAGACAGGGCGAGAAGAAACCCCATGCGGCACGACATACAGCGGTACTCCTGATGTGAGATGGGCTACTTCAGGGCAGACTGGAGCGGCGGCGTTTTAGAGAAAAGAGCCGGGTAAAGGGTTGTCAATCGTGGGTAAGACTTTCGATCCCAGAAGGGTAGACGCGCAATTTTGCCGCGGAAGGTGCGGTTGACGCATCTTATTTCAGGCGCTTATGATTTTCGTTTGGCTTTTATACTAAGGGCGGCTCCGTGAGCCGCGGGACATTTGAAGTGACACTATGGACAAGAAGAAGTTAGACACATTCAAGAAGAGACTGGAAACGCGGCAGCAGGAGCTGCGCCGCACAGTCTCGCGAACGCAGGCCGATGGCCGCTCCGCTGACGAGGACACAGCGCAGGATATTGCCGACCGGGCGGCCAGTTCCTACACCAAGGAATTTCTGTTCAGCCAGAGCAACAACGAGCGGCAACTTTTGCAGATGGTGGATGGGGCGCTGGCGCGAATCCGGGAAGGCAGTTTCGGCGAGTGTAGCCACTGTGGCAAAGAGATCAACGCGAAACGGCTTGAGGCTGTGCCGTGGACTCGCCATTGCATTGAATGCCAGGAAAAGCTGGAGCAGGGGCTGCTGGAAGAAACGCCGCAGTGATCGCTGGGGCCCGAGCCGTCCCTTGTGACAGCAGTTCTTGTAGTTGACATCGCTGCCCGGTCGCTGCATGCGACTGATTTCCAAGCTTGTGATTTATCCCAATAATGATTCGCTGCATGGCTCCATCAGGATGCATGGCTCCATTGCCATAACGCCATAACGAGGTGAGCAAATGACACCGGGTCTGGTGATTGTATTGGCATTCGGGATTGGGGTTGTAGCCGGGCTGCGATCGATGACGGCTCCGGCAGTTGTGGCGTGGGGCGCTTACTTGCACTGGATCCATCTCTCTGGTTCGCCGCTGGCGTTTATGGGCGCGCGCTGGGCGGTGGGCATTTTCACACTTGCGGCACTTGGCGAATTTATTGCCGACCTGTTGCCTGTAGCTCCCGCGCGTACATCGGCTTTCCCGCTTATGGCTCGGATGGTTGTGGGTTTTTTGACTGGAGCGTCGCTCGCGGTGGCGGGTGGAGTTTCGTTGTGGCTGGGCGGAGTGATTGGGGCAGCCGGAGCGATTGCGGGCGCGTTTGGTGGATATCAGGCCCGGGTCGGTCTAGTGCGAACGCTGCGCGTACCGGATGCGCTGATTGCGATTCCAGAGGACGCGTTTGCGGTCGCGATTGGAGTTCTACTGATCTCACGGTTCTTGTGAAGGATCGGGTTTTGACGTGGTGATTTTTGTCCTGTTAGACTGTCTAATCGTAGTAAAGAGCTCGTCATAATCGATCCAGCCTCCATCGCTACCATTAGAAGGGACTTCCGTGCGCGCACAGACACGCCATCAGCTTAAACAGGATTCATTCAGCCGGGTTACGATTGGGGCTGCCGAGAGGACCGCTCACTGGAGCGTGGAGCACAGGAACACGTTGGCGATTGCGCTCGCGGCAGTAGTGGTGATCGTTGCCGCTGCGGCCGGAGGATGGTATTACCTGAGCGCGCAGAATGAGAAAGCCAGCTTCGAAATGACGGAGGCGGTGCGGACTTTGCAGGGGCAGCTTCGTCCGGCCGGAACGCCCGCGCAGCCCGGGGTGCTGAGCTTTACGTCCGCGAAAGAACGCGCGGAAGCCGCGAAGACAAAATTCCAGACGATTGAGGATAAATATCCTCACACCCGGTCAGCCGATACTGCGCGGTATTTTTTGGGAGTTACCGCAGCGACGGAAGGCGATTACGCCACCGCGGAAAAGGATTTCAAGGCGGTGGTCTCGTCGGGAAGCAAAGAGCTGGCGTCGATTGCGAAGCTGGCGCTGGCGGATTTGTATGGCAATACGAACCGGGTAAAAGACGCGGCCGCGCTATATCAGGAGTTGATCAACAACCCGACGACTTCGGTCAGCAAAGTGACGGCGCAACTGCAACTGGCGGAGCTTGAGCAGAGCAACAATCAGCCGCTCGACGCCAAGCGTCTGTATGAGCAGATTAAGAAAGATAATCCTGGGAATGAAGCGGGACAGATGGCGACGCAGAAGCTGGCGGAGCTGAAGTAGGGTCGAGTGGATATGGAAGTGAGCGGGCGCTAGCCCGCGCTGGCCGACTGCCTGAGGGCTTCTTCAATGGCAAGGCTGCGGCAGGTTCTACGAATCGCGTCATTCGCAGCGTCAGACTCAGCAAATTGAAATCCGTAGCGAAAGGCAGTTCGCTGGCGAACTTTCGCCTGGATCGTCACCGCCCCAAAGGGGAGGGTGAATTCCAGGTCGACAACTTCGCCTAAGGGAACCTCGATTTTCAGCAAGGCTGAGATTCCGGATTCGCTGAGGTCCACGACTTGGCCTTGGAGTTCGCCGCAGGTGCGGGAGTGGATCACGATGTCTGCGCCGATTTTGAAGCGGGGTTTGCGGCGGGGATCGACTCTGTCCTGTGTCCAATCGCGTTCGGGGTGATTTTCGGATTTCAATTCTGTTTCTCCTATCTCTACTTCTCGATCAAACTTCGGGTAATGCTGAAAAGATGGTTTTCGCTGCGACTCCGCAACGAGAAAGGCTCTGGTATTTCTATCGGCGGCGAGGTGTGGCAGCTTTAGCCAAGCACGTTCTGGTGGAGGGCATTCCACTTTTGCGGCGGGTTGGATAGGATGATTGCCAGCATTTCGGAGTGGATCAACTATGGCTGACTTCACGTTGCGGGTTAACGGCAGCGATAAGAAATTGAGCGTGCCGCCGGAAACTCCATTGCTGTGGGCGTTGCGGGATACGCTGGAATTGACCGGAACGAAATTCGGCTGTGGCGCGGGACTGTGCGGAGCCTGCACGGTTCATGTGGAGGGCACGGCGGTTCGTTCTTGTTCGACGCCGGTATCGCAGGTCGTGGGGAAAAACATCACCACGATTGAAGGTCTGGGCGCGAATGGGCTGCATATTCTGCAGCAGGCATGGATTGCGGAAGAAGTTCCGCAGTGCGGTTACTGCCAAACCGGACAGATTATGACGGCGGCGGCGTTACTGGCGAAGACTCCGAATCCAAGCGACGAGCAGATTACGAGTGCGATGAACGGCAATTTGTGCCGCTGCGGAACCTACGAGCGGATTCGCAGGGCGATTCGTAGAGCTGCGAATGGCGGCGCTGTAGCTGGGGGAGGCTCGTTATGAACATGCTCACATCGACTAGGGCTAAAGGCTTTAACCGGCGAGAATTTGTGGCTGCTGGAATCGCGGCGGGCGCAGGACTGGTGGTGGGATTCTACCTGCCTCATGGAAGCCGCGAGAAGTCGAGAACGTTCTCGCCAAATGCCTATTTGCGAATTACTTCGGATAACAAAATCACAATTGTGGTGGCGCGCTCGGAGATGGGGCAGGGCGTACGTACGGCGTTGCCAATGATTCTGGCGGAGGAATTGGAAGCGGACTGGAAGCAGATTGAGATTGAGCAGGCCGGAGCGAGCACGCTCTATGGAGACCAGACTACGGGCGGTAGTGCGAGCGTGCGGACGACGTGGGATCCGATGCGGAAGGCGGGAGCCGCGGCGCGGGAGATGCTGATTTCGGCAGCGGCGATGACATGGGGCGTTCCCCGCTCGGGGTGTGTGGCGCAAGAGGGGAGCATTCTGCATGGAGCGTCGAAGCGGCGGCTCAGCTATGGGGAACTGGCGGTGAAGGCTGCAGCGTTGCCGATTCCGACTGACGTGCCATTGAAGCAAAGCAAGGATTACAAAATTGTTGGGCAGCGGCTGGCGCGAGTGGATACGCCTGCGAAGGTGAAGGGTGCGGCGGTGTTTGGCATCGATTTCAAGACGCCCGGCATGAAGTATGCGGTGCTGGCGCGGTGCCCGGTGATTGGTGGAAAGCTGGCAAGTTTC
>Ga0182015_10000511_pt1 | contig 55389 bp, 39 predicted proteins | sample 712P3MmetaG_FD_120478 | JGI IMG/M metagenome (GOLD analysis project Ga0182015, IMG submission 120478) | Permafrost microbial communities from Stordalen Mire, Sweden - 712P3M metaG | ecosystem: Environmental > Terrestrial > Soil > Wetlands > Permafrost | place: Sweden: Stordalen | collected...
CAGTGAATTCGCGGCGTCCCGGCGGGTGGTTCGGCCGGGCCTGGACCCGGGCATCTTCACGTCGGCTCCTGGCCCCTAACGTCATTCACGGCGTTGCAAAAGTGTGGTCGCTATCGGATCAACAGCGAACAATCTGCACCGTCGGATTTGACTGGCTCCGCAGCGTTTGACCCAAAAGAGACATCCTTGCCTTGATAGACACACTTCGCTCCCGGCCGTAAACTCAACTCGAAATCACCGGGCGATATTTATGGCCGAGGCGCGTGTCGAACGGCGGCTTGCTGCAGTCTTGGCTGCAGACGTGGTGGGCTACAGTCGTCTGATGGAGGCCGATGAGGCCGGAACTTTGGCGCGTCTCAAGACAGTGCGGTTGGAGCTAATCGATCCAGCGATCGCGAACTGTAAGGGCCGTATTGTCAAAACCACCGGCGACGGGATTCTGGTCGAATTTCAAAGCGTCACAGAAGCTCTGCGCTGTGCAGTGGATTTCCAGGAGCGTATGGCGCGGCGTAATCGTGACATGTCCGCGTCGCGCGCCCTGCTTTACCGTATCGGCATCAATCTGGGCGATGTAATCGTCGAAGAAGATGACATCTTTGGCGACGGCGTTAACGTAGCCGCGCGACTTGAATCTATAGCAGAACCCGGGGGAATTTGCATTTCAGGAGCAGTATATGATCAGGTCGGCGACCGTCTCCCCATCGGATATGAAGATCTTGGCGAACAGCACGTCAAGAACATCAGCCGCGCGATCCGCGTATACAGGGTTTTGCTGAGCGGCGAAACCTCTGAGCGGACCAAGGTCGCTGACAGGCAGGCGTCGCCGCCAGTAAGCGTTCGAAAGCCATCGATTGCCGTGTTGCCGTTCGTCAATATCAGCGGCGATCCGGAGCAGGAGTTTTTCGCGGACGGCCTGACTGAGGACATCATTACCGAACTGTCGCGTTTCCGTCAGCTGCTCGTGATCTCGCGCAACGCCGTTTTCGTACACAAGGGCAAGCCCATTAAGGCGCAGCAAATTGCGCGGGAATTCGGCGTCGACTACGTTGCTGAAGGAAGCGTACGCAAAGCGGCCGATCGCGTCAGGGTCACTGTTCAGCTTATCGACGGCGAGACCGAGACGCACATCTGGGCTGAACGATACGATCGAAAGCTCGAGGACATTTTCGCTATCCAGGACGAGGTTACATCGGCGATCGCTGCAACGCTTTCTGGCCGCATCGAAGCTGCCAGGCATGACCAGGTTCAGCGAAAGCCCACCGAAAATATGGCGGCCTATGAGTACGTTCTGACCGGCAAGGTTCTGCACCATCGGTCAAACCGAGAATCCAACGCTGAGGCGATTCTCATGCTGAATCGCGCGATTGATCTCGATCCGAACTACGCGCACGCTCATGCGTGGAAGGCCTGCGTGACCGGCCAAGCTTGGGTGCACGGCTGGTGCGAGGATCAGGCCGCGAGCCTTCAGGTGATTATAGACGAACTGCAAACGGCCCTTTCGCTGGACGATAACGATGCCGATGTGCACCGTGTCCTCGCCGCCGTGAAATTAATCTTCAACGAGCACGACAAGGCAGCCTATCATCAGGACCGCGCTCTGAGCCTAAATCCGAACAGCGACCTCATCGTTGTTCAACAGGGTGAGGTTCTTACTTGGCTCGGACGCCCCAAAGAGGGGATTGAGTGGATTCGCCGGGCAATGCGGCTCAACCCCTATCATCCCGAGCGTTTTTGGAGTCATCTCGGTCGCGCACAATACACCGCGCGTATTTACGCCGATGCAATCGAGTCCTTCAGCAAACTAACAGCGCCTGACCACACCCATCACGCCTTTCTGGCTGCATCGTCGGCACAATTAGGGAATCGTGTTGCGGCCGTGGCCCATGCTCGGGAGGTGCTTCAGCGAAAACAAGATTTCACGGTGAGCGGTTATCTACAAACACTTCACTATCAGCAGCCGTCTGATACTGACCACGTGCGCGAAGGACTGCTGAAGGCGGGGCTGCCTGAATAGGCGTACAAGTTGCCCCGCGCCGCGCTGACATGTGGCATTTTACTGGCACCGGCCACTACGCGTTGGCGCCTTATCGCCCTAAGGCTTTCCCTATTCGACCGCCCCTGCTTCGTTCCAGTGCACGAGTCAGCAATTGGCCCTTAACGTCATTCACGGCGCTGCAAAAGTGTGGTCGCTATCGGATCAACAGCGGACAAACTGCGCCGTCGGTCTTGACTGGCTCCGCAGCGTTTGACCCAAACCGGCCATCGACAGCCAATTTTGCCGTAATGCACAAAGCGGTTTTCGCCCACCGATGTGGTAAGGTATGGCCCTCGGCTTTAAGGGTAGCCCATGAGGCGTCGCGAGTTCATCGCACTCCTCGGCGGCGCGGCGGCATGGCCGGTCGCGGCGCGCGCGCAGCAGTCCGCACGGGTGCGCCTGATCGGCGTGCTGATGGCCTTTGCGGAAAACGATCCGGCTGCGCAATCTCAGGTCGAGGCGTTCCGAGGTGCGCTCGGTAAACTGGGGTGGGCGGAAGGTAGTAATCTCCGGATCGAACTTCGCTGGGGCGCCGGTGACGCGGATAGGATCAAGACGTTCGCGAAGGAACTGATCGATCTGCGACCCGACGCGATCCTCGGTCAGACTACCGCCGTGATCGGCGCACTTGCTCGCGAGACGCGGACAGTTCCGATCGTGTTCGCCGTCGTGTCCGATCCGATCGGCAGCGGCTTCGGCGCGAGCCTTGCGCATCCGGGCGGCAACATCACCGGCTTCACGACTAACGAGCCCGCAGTTGGAGGTAAATGGATTGGGCTGTTGAAGGAGATCGCACCGCGCACAGTACGCGTGGCGCTCCTGTTCAATCCGGCAACAGCCGTGGCGCCCCAATTCTTCAACTCTTCCATTCAGGCCGCCGCGTCATCCTTGGCCGTCCAGGCGAGCGCTGCTCCGGTTCACGTGAAGGATGAGATCGAAGGCGTTATCGCCGAGCAGGCGCGCAATCCAGGCGGCGGTCTTATAGTGATGCCCGACGCATTCTTTTTCGACGTGACAACTCGTGATCTGATCATAGCGCTGGCGGCCCGCTACGCCGTGCCGACGCTCTATTTCAATAGCCTTTTTGCGGAATCAGGCGGCTTGATAGCTTATAGCGCTGATTTCGCAGAAGAGCTCCGCCAGGCTGCAGAGTACATCGACCGCATCCTCAAGGGCGCCAAACCAGGCGATCTGCCGATCCAACAGCCGATCAAATACGAGCTGGTGATCAACCTCAAGACCGCTAAATCGCTTGGCCTCGACATTCCGCCTACGCTGCTCGCACGCGCCGACCAGGTGATCGAATGAGGCTGGTGTTTGCTGCACTGCATGAGTCCGGTTGTGGCCCATCGCTTCAGTTGTTGCAATGCAATGTCATGTCGGCTTTTGGGGGTAGACCGGACTCACTCGTTAGTTGCTTCTGAGCCGTTTGTAACCAGGATATCGGCAGCTCCGAACATTATTCGGCGGCGGCTCAGTATTCCTCGGCCAGCATGATTGTGATGACGCGCTTGGTGACGGCTGGGTCGGACGGATCGGGTGAGTGATAAGCCAGGTCGTTGTCGAAATAATCGATCTTGAAAAAGACCGTGTGGCCATCGGCCTCGAATATCAGCCCGCGAGACAGCGGAACTACTGCAAACACCCGTCTATTTCATCGCAAAGGGGCCCGCTGGGCCCCTTCGGCCGCTGCCGCTGTTGCCATGTCGAGCAATATCGATGCGCTGACAAGGGTTATCATGGATGGAGGACTAAACTCATCTGTAGTCCAAAAGTTTGCTGGTGAGGTTGGTTTAGATTGGGCGGTCCGTCCCCCAAATCCCATCATTGCCTGGTACTCTAACTTTCTTAACGGCGTCCTTGATGAACTCGGCTATCTCCCCTTCGCCTAATCCGGCGGCCAACTCCTCTTCCAGCTGATCAGCCGTCTCTATGAGTGTACCTCAATCATGGTCAGCACCGATCTGGGCTTCGGCGAATGGCCGAATGTCTTTGGCGCGCCAAAGGCGTTGCAAACTCAGCAAGAACTCCCCAGAAAACAGTGCGGTTGTCGCCGAGGCCTTTGCCGCCGTACTAAACTGACCGGAGATCGCCGCCCGCCGCGGCTGCCGACGAATCCTGACCTTTTTGACGCTTGTTGAACCTTTAAAAGTATAGCATATTTGATCGCTGTGAATGGTCATGTGCTCAAAGAATTCGGAGGCTCCGCCATGTCGCAGACGAAGGTAGCTCTTCGGAAGCATCGAAGGAAAGGGGTGCCGTTATTAGGTGCCGCGGGGTTGTCGTTATCGCTGGGCAGCGGAGCGCCCGCGGCGACGGGCGTTACGACCGCAGATATACCCACGTGCTCGGTAGCGGTGAATCAAGAGCAAAGGCTCAGCGAGGAGGAAATCACCGACATCACTCTGTCGACATTCCAGATCTTCGACAGGGAGAGTACGCCTCGGCTGCGTGCGCGATTCGCAGGCGGCGCCGCCTGCGGCGGCTGCGGATCAGGCATCTATTCTAACCAGCCGGCGTATAACGGTCCCGTTAGTGGCCTGTCGCCTCCTGCGAGAAAGCCGACACACCCGTACGTCCACACCCTTACGCGGCCGCAAGTTCCCAAGGATCACGATCAAAACGCGAGCCGAGCGGTCCAGCCCAAAGCGGGCGCTCTGACAACAAATCAAAATGCGACTCGACAGGCCCAGCCTGAAGTGGACGGCTTAGTAATAGATCAAAGCGCGGGCCAACAGGCCCAGCCTCAAGTGGCCAGTCCGGTGACAAACTCTGCAAACTAACCGCAGAAACGACAACCGCGCTGTTCGAGATCACCTCCTCCTGCTCAGCCGCTCCAAGCTCTTTTTGGCACCCTCGCTTCCGCCCTCTGCTCCCCTCTCGTACCATTGGCGCGCCTGCGTGTAGTCCTTGGCGAGACCCAGCCCACTTTCATAGATGGCGCCAAGACCGTTCATTGCCCCGGCATTGCCGACTGCGGCGGCCTTTTCATACCACTGACGCGCCTGGGTATAGTCTCGGGGGACACCGCGTCCAAATAAGTAAAAGGTGCCGAGATTGAACATCGCGACCGCATTGCCGGTAGCTGCTCCCTTCTCGTACCATTGGCGCGCCTGGACGTTGTCTTGCAGGACGCCCAATCCTCTTCCGTAGAGGACACCCAGATCGTTCATCGCTGCGGCGTTGCCAGCAGCGGCGGCCCTTTCATACCATACACGCGCATTCGTGTAATCCTGGAGCCCGCCCAACCCGTTCTGGTAATAAACTCCTAGATTGTCCATCGCCGCGACATTGCCGGCAATCGCCGCCTTCTCGTACCATGCGCGCGCCTTCGCGTAGTCTTTCAGAACGCCCAGCCCTTCTCCAAAGAGGATGCCAAGATTGTTCATCGCGACGGGATTGCCGCGAGCGGCGGCTCGTTCGTAAAACTGACGCGCCTTCGTGTAGTCCTGAGCAACGCCCCAGCCGTTTTGGTAAAGCGAGCCGAGGTTATACGCTGCTTCTGGATTATCTGCTGCAGCCGCTTTCTCGAACCATCGGCGAGCTTGCGTGTAGTCTTTGGGGACACCAAGCCCTATTTCATAAACTATGCCGAGATTGTTCATCGCAAGGATATCGCCCGCCTCGGCCGCCCTTTCGTATAGCTGCCGCGCGCGCGCATAGTCTTGCGCAACACCCCAACCGTTTTGGTAAATCAGGCCCATAAGAGCTACCGCGAGAAAATCTCCTTTGGCATCCGCTTCCTCGAATAACTGACGCGCTCTTGCGTAGTCCGTGGCGACACTCTCGCCGTTCAGGTAAAGAATACCCGTTTCCGTGATCGCAATCTTGCTCCCCATGCCTGTGGCTTTTTCAAAGTATCGCAAAGCCTCGGCGTGATCCTTTTGAGCATGCGCGATGCGGCCCGCCTCAAAGACGAAGCGCGCCACATCCGGGTATTGTCGTACGGCTTCAATGCACGCTCTTAACGCGGCGACAATATCGATTTCATGCTCGAAAACGCCGGCGACGTTGGGGGGCCGTTGCTCATCTGAGGGGTGAGCCGCCAGGCGATCGCAGTCGGTCACAAGGTCCGGACGCAAGGCCGAAGGACTGCCGGGTTGCTCCCTCTTGCCTGGCTGTTCCGGACTCGTGCCCGGCACTAATGCCGCAGAGGGACCCGTCGAGGGTGGCGGGCCAGCAGAGGGCCCTGCTGCCGGATCGGGAGCGCTCGGCTGACTTGGTTGCGGTACCAACGAAATGATTCCGCCACCGAGGGAACCATAGACAAACGGCTCCTGCCTATTGTCTGTAATTTTGATGACCTCGTCGCGGATCCGACCAAAGGCGAGCCTGATATCGAGACCTGGCACTGTAAGATTGTGCAATAGCGCGGTTGTCAGAGGGCTATGTTTGCCATACCCGTCCTCGGCCGTGGAGCCCGCCCTGGCAGCATAGGCAATCAATGTGTCGGAGGCCTGCGGCTCTACCCTGGCGAGACCTCTAGAAGCATTTCGTGTTGCGACATTGCGCTTCATGCTGACGCTGAAGGGGTTGTCACGACAGGCATCGACAATGATGAGACGCAAGCGCTTCGCGCCATCGACCGCTTCGATAATGCGGTCCAGCGCAATCGCTTCGTCAGGAGCATCTCGCTCGTCCGCAAGCTTTGCGTCGATCGGGATCATATAATTGGTTCCGTGAAGTTCTATGCCGTGACCGGCAAAAAATACGATTGCCGTATCCGAATCATTGGCGGCATCTGCGAACCGGCGTAGCGCCCGTTTGAACTCTAAATCGCCTACATCAATCTGCAGATCCACAAATTCGAAGCCCGCGTCCTTGAACATCTGGGCAATCGCACTCGCGTCGGCCGAAGGGTTGGGAAGCCTGGGCACATTCTGGTAATTGGAATTTCCGATTACGAGGGCAACCCGCTTGTCCGCTAAGGCTGGACTGCTCCAGAGAGCATAAGCAAAAGTAACGGCTGCAAGGGCAGCAACTGCAACTAAATGCCTTGACAGATTCTGCCACATGCCTCGCTGCCCAGGTTATTCTTACCACCTATACTGCATGGGAGGTAGCAAAAACTTACTTTAGCCTTCCGGAATTCTTGGCGTACGAATGGCCCCAAGCATGCCGGCCGCACAAACTCATACCGGGTTCCACAGCTCTCTTGAATAGATTCGTTTGCGTTGGCGAAGAGGTACGATGTGATTCACTTTTACTATCTGATCGGGGGAACAGATGGTCAAGTGCGCCAAGAAGCAAATTCGGGAATCGAAAGCGGCCCTCGGCTGAAAGATTCCTGGAGCGCAGCGCCAACGCTTCAAGAGTGTTTTGCACTATATTGCCCAGCTACGTCGGCGCATTGCGGCCCTTGGCGAGGGCGAATGCCGCCCGATCCAGCGCCAGCGCGGCGCAGCAGACCGCCGAGGAGGAGCGTAAGGCAAACGCGTTTGAAACTGAGCGACAGAAACTAATCGAGGCGCAACAGCTGCCGAAACCGTGGGCGTATTGCGCAGCTGCGGCCCGGGCAACGGTAGTCAAGATTTCTCCCGCGAAGTCGGAGATCAGATGGAGATGGAAGTAGTTCTGAGTCGATGTCATCGGACTAGTGGATAACCTGTTGACGAACAGCCAAAGACCAAAGCTGTCGAGCCCGCGCGACAGAAGGCAGCCGAGCCGAGCACCGCTTCAGAAAGGGTTTCGATGCTTGAGATTTCCGCTGCTCAATCTCCATCACGCATATCCGAGTTGTACCTGCTGCGCAGATTGAACTGACCCGCTTAGGGTATTTCGCTGGCGATGCGGATGCACACTAAATGCAGCGACCCAAACCGATATCAGCCGCTATCTTTCCTGGCGAGGAAGCCGAGACTCTCAAATCGCCATCACCGAAAGCTTTCTCTCCGAACTTAGTGGACAGCAGGCGAGAATTTGTCCGTTGGATTGCCCTCCCGGACAGACAGCTGAGACAGCACCTGCGTCGCTGATAAGAAATCCTCAAAGCCCACAAAGGCTGCCCGACAAGAGGAAGAAATTCAGCGAAAGCCGACTTCCGGGCGCGCGCACATTAAGCAACAAGCCAGGCAACCGCCCCGCAAGTTCACCAGGAAGTCTCCGCAACTCCGTGGGAGACTCATAGCGGAGGAGGAGGTGGCGGCGCCAAGATCGGGGTCGGCTTTTAATTTCAATGCTGCTCCGGGGTTTTGCTAGCACTTCCACCCCGTCCTGGGCCGGATGCCGATCCGGCCTCAAACCGGCCGACGATCAGTATTTTCAGGTCCTTGTCGGGTGTGAAATCCTTGGCTGTGAACCCAACCAGCGTGGGTGAAATTGTCGTAATATCGTTCGCACAAAAGCTAATCAACCGATCTGCTTTCTGTTTGTCTACGGTTAGCTTGAAATCCTTGATCGGACCGGCCCAATTTGCACCTGTCTTCAACACGTAGCTGATGCGCCGCTCCTGTAGCTTTGCAGCATTGGCTTCTCCTTCTCCAGCGAGCTTATCCAACGCCGCTAGAAAATCGTCCCCGATGCAGTATTCTTTGCGATAGCGGGCGACTTCTGCCGTCATTGCCTTGTTTTGACGCAATCCCTTCCTAAGGACGGTATCGAAGCTTATGCCGACTCCCGGGTGATAGCGGTGCTCCACGGTAACCATGCGATTGGCGGCGAACGTTTGTTGTCGGACCGCCGCGGTCTTCACCGTCCAAGCACCCTCATAAAGCTGTCGGCCTTGATCGTCGGTCCCGTTTTGTAGGAGCAGGCCTTGCTGGATTAGTTGATCCCGAGTTGATTGCGGCAGGTCGGACAGACGAGTCTGCTCCGGACCGATTGGGAACAACGGCACACCTAGGTCTCGCAGCGACGCGCTGATGTTCTTCGAGCCAAGGAATGCACTTTGGTGATTGCTAAAATTAATAGGCTTACCGTCGATCTTCGTCTTAAAGCCAAGGAAGTTTGTCGGGTCGTTGGTTGGGATCGCGTAGCTTTCCCCTTCCGACAAGTCGATATCCGGCAGAGGAAAGGCGATCGTCAATGTAACGGGCTGCGGGGCTTGGTTTAAAAAGCGATATCGCACCGCAACAACACTCGGTGAAATCGACAGAGTTTCCGATTCTAATGAGATCTCTGTGGACGTGGTGAAAATGAGCCCGCCGGCCGATAGCTCAGCGGAAGTGTCATTCGCAAGCGAGCCCGCGAACGCCGACAGGAGAACCGGGATGGAAGTTATGAAGCCGAGAGCTGTTTGGCGCATGACCCTACACCGGGGACTCGCTAGCCGAGCGAGAATGACCGAATACTAGCATACTGTGGTTCGCCTGCTACCGCTTGGCCCCCGATTAGTATCCCTCTTCGCTTGATCGACATCCTTCGCCGCGTGATGAGGTGCATTGACGCAGAAGCATTTTCGACGAGGAACTACCCATACCGAATTGCGGCAGTTTCCAATCCCTAAATCCGCGGCATGCGGCGCTATTGGGAAAACGCTCCCATTCTGCTAGTCGATTGTCATAAGGTTTTTCAATGTGCTACGCATGATGTTGGCGTCATTTCCTTGGAAATGCCATGTCGCCAAGATCCACGATACTCGGTGCATGCCTGCTCGAATTACTCCTAAGCCTGGCTCTAGTGCGCCAGGCCGGCGCTGCGGATATCGTGGTCAAGCGCTTCGCTGGCGGCAGTGGCGAGAATGCCGTTGGCATTGTTGACGCAAGCCAAGATACCGAAATCGACGGACCTCAGGCGCTAACAACGGATGAGAAGGGTGACATTTACCTGCTCGATCAGGTTAATAGACGAATCTTACGTTTCGACCCGAAAGCACCGTCGGGGGAACCCCACCTTCTTGAATTTCCCGATCAGTTGCAACCAACCGACCTGATCGTGCGAAAGTCCGACATTGTTGTGTGGGATGGAGCGGTTCACACGCTTCAAGCTGCAAAAAACAACGACAGCACCTCGTTTCGCGGGCTTGAGGAGGTGAGCACACGCGCGGCAGATGACCAAACCGTTGTATCGGCGTTCGCCCAAATGGGCTCATTGCATCCTGGCGATGCTACCGAGTTGCTTGACCAGAACACCCGAGCCGCTGCAAGCCTCAAGCCCCGGCCGCGACCTCGCCAATATGTTGCTTCGCGCGGCGCCGGATCGGTTGTCGTCAATGTTATTTCGCAAGGCGACGAGTCTGCCGCGAGAATCGAGGTCCGCCGACAGGGGGAACCGGACGCCGTCCCGCTGGCGCGTCTCGACATTAAGGTGCGCGACCGACTGGGCGCGGTCGAATTTCTGGAAATCGACCACAGCGGACGCATGTTTTTGTTCGCCGAAAACATTCCCGTTTCTGGCGGAAATGCCGGTGCTTTCGTAGCACGTTATTCACCTGCTGGAGTGCTGCAAGGCATTTACGATCTGCCGCTCAGCAACGTTCCGCTCTCGCGTCGATTCGTAACCGTCTCTGGCGATGGCGACGTCTACTTTCTTCGCACTCAGAGCAGCGGCGTCGATGTGCTTGGACTTGGATTCCGCTCGGTATCAGGCAAGGTGATCGATATCCGCCTTAGCGGATCTGCGCCGTCAGCGCCGTCGGGACATCGACCCGTTGCGGCCGTTCGACCCCTAACGCGTCAGCGGGTCATCGAAACGGCTTTCGCGTTCGAAGGCATTCAATGGAATGTCAATCCTGGAGCCTACGGCCCTGAGCCTGACACCGCGTGCACGGGTTATGGGGGCCGCATCCGGCGCCCCTCGTATCTTCATGGAAAGCTGGGGCAACAGGTCCGAGGTATTCCTTATTGTTGGGGATGCTTCGGCTCGTTCGAACAAATTCGTAGCAAGATCGAGCACGGCGTGCTCGCAGGCAACGTATGCACTCGCAATGCCCCGCGCAGTGATACTGCGGGAGTGGACTGTTCAGCATTTGTGAGCGCCGCCTGGGGCTTGTCGACGCATTTTACCACTCAAGCGATTCCCGCGATCGCGAAGCCGATTAGCCCATCGGATCTGCGTCCGGGTGATGCGCTCAATAAACCAGGCTCACACGTAATGCTGTTCTTGCGTTTTACCTCGGACCGCATGGCCGAGGTCATTGAATCCTCGGGCGCCTGCAACGGCCGCGTCTGCCGCAACGTCTACCCGCTTTCCTCGCTACTGGCGCGAGGTTACATACCGGTTCGTTTTCGTGCTCTGGCGGACGATACCAGTGTGGTGGCAGATGTTGCGCCCCCACTAGAGAAGCGCGAACCGACTGCGAAAGGGGCGCACCGGAGGTGAACGGCCGCAAACACCGAGAACATCCATCGGCTCCGCGGTAACCACGGTTTCGGCCACTAAGCACGTTTGCTCAGAGACCGCAAAACTGGATCGTTTTTGGCTAGAGTTTTCCGCTGTGATTCCCGGCTAGGAGGAGCGGAGAGTGATGCAGGCCTCGAGATTTCGGACGCCCAGAAGGCGCTTATTCTCGGGCATGGTGCTGACGGGATGCCTGTGGCGGACGTTGCCGCAAGGCGGGCATCAGCCAGTCGACCTATTTCAATTGGAAGAAGAAGTTTGACGGTCTGCTGCCGACCGAGACGCGGCGGCTGAAGCAACTGGAGGATTAGAACACCAAGTTGCGAAGGTCGTTGCTGATCTGAGCCTCGACAAGGAGATGCTTCAGGACGCCGAGACCTTTGAAGCCTGTCCGGAAGCGCAAGCTCGTTGATGAGATGCGCGACGACTGGGATGTGTCGATCCGGCGGCACAAAATGGTGATGCACGTCGATCAGGGAGGATTTGAGAAGTCGTCGGCTGGAGCAAGTGCAGGTTGTGGCGCGAGTGATGATCGAAGCGGACGCGGCAAGCAAACTGCTCAGTTTCCGCCACAGCCAAAACCATAGTCGACGTTGCACCCGCCTTGATTGGTGTTTGAATGGGAGGGTTCGGCGCGTGTTGTGATGCGCCTTTTAGGCGCCACTTTACGCACCTCCGCCTTGTGTGGCTCCGATCTGTGCGTCGGCCCAACGGCAACACAGCGTTCACCTTGAGCGCGTTCGCCGTCGGGGCATGCAAAGGGGCAGATTCGTTTGTCGATTCCCCGCACCGCGTTGATCGCGTCGGCCGACAGGTCGTCGGACATGCTGATGGAGGTCAACTTGGTGAACTTATCCCAGGCGCGTTTGGTCGCTTCGTCGAATTTGCCGTTTGCGGCGCCATCGAAGCAACCGACCCGCTTGAGCTCGATCTGCAATGAACGAGCCAGTTCATGCGTGTCGGATGGATTGGCGGATTTTGTCGCCGCGGCGGAGAGCGACGCCAAGTGCTGCTCGGCTTTACCCCGCTCCGCACTGCTCGGGAACAGTTTGATGAATCGCTGCAACAGATCAGGGTCTTTGCTGTCCTTGACCATTTCCCATGTGACCACATCGAGTGGTGGTCCTGACTTCACCGCCTCGGCTGCTGCAAGCGTGGCGATCCGGGCTTCGGCGTCCTCATGCCGAGGACTTGTGGGATATCGGGCGGCGAATCGCTTCAGGGCTGCGTCGTCGGTCGTGTCCTTGAGAAGCTGCCAAGTTACCTCATCGGCGGTTGGCGGCATCTGCTTGGCTGCTTGCAGCGTCTCCAGCGCGGCAATCCGCGCCTCGGCATCCTGGCGCAGCGAACTGTCGGGGTAGAGGGCCATAAATCGCTTGAGGGCAACCTTGTCGGTAGTCTCGTTGACAAGCGACCAAGCGGTTTGATCTGGCGCAGATGCTACCAAAACGGCAGGAGGCGGCTTCAAATAGATAGCTTGTTTTGAGAGCGATCCATAAGTGAATGGCTCCTGCTCGCTGCCAGTCGCGGCAATCACATCATCGCGGACATTGCGGAACAGAAAGTTGATCTCGAGCCCGGGCGTTTCCAGGTGGTTCAAGAGCGCTCTGGTAAAGGGACTGTTGCGGCCACCCCCATCGGCCGCCGTGGTTCCGTCCTTAGCGGCATATGCGACGAGCACGTTGGTCATCGGCTCGATTCGGCTCAAACCGCGAACGAGGGAGCGCGTCCCTATCGACCGTTTGATCTTGGCAAAAAACGGATTGTTTCGGCAAGCGTCCAGCACAACCAGTCCAAGTTTTGAGGCGGCGGAAACCATCAACATGATTGCCCGCAGCGAAATCGCTTCCTGTTCGACGGCAACGTCGGTCTTCAGTTCCGCGTCGACGGGTATGAGCCAATTCTCGCCTTCGAGCTCCATGCCGTGACCGGCAAAAAATACGACCGCCATTTCGGCGTCGCGCGCCTTCGGGCTGAACTCCAGAAGTGCCCGCCGCATGGTGTCGTAGGATGCGTCGGTAACCAGACGCACTGAGAATCCGAGCCGCAGGAGCGCCGCGGCCATGTCGGTGGCGTCGTTTGGCGGATTTGATATCTCGGGGACGGCGCGATAGGAACCATTGCCGATGACAAGAGCGACTTTGGCTTGTGCGGCTGCCGGTGGTGGAAAACATAAAATGCCCGTCGCCACAACGGCTGCGGCAATTGTTCTCCACCCCCAAAGGCCTACGGCGCACCGCATAACCGGCAAGATCCCTGCCTAAATGGCTGCGAAAGCCTACCACGCGCAATCTAACGCGGAGGGCGGGCGACAACAAGCGACGAAGCGGCTCGGAGGGATTCGAGCCCCCGACCCTCAGATTCGAAGTCGCGCGTGGCCACTCTCAATCTCCGAGAGTTTGAGGTCTTGGATGACCTCAGCCGTGCCCGGCCTTCTTTGCGGCCCAACACCTTTTAGGAGACGAGTACCGCTCGCTTCATGCGAACTTTGGCTCCGCCCAGGGCGGTCAAGTGATTGCAGACCAGCCTTCAAAGCTTATCAAGATCAGCGCGAAGGTTGTGCGCCACGGTCGCGACTTCTAGATGACCAAGGTCGCGGCGCCGATATTCCAGGAGATTCCACGGCTGTACTATAGACTGCGACCAAGGCCAGCTCAAGCGTAGCAACCGGAGGGACAGCGCTTGTGGGGATTCTGCCCAGCCGTTATAATAACTAACATCGTTGCGTTTAGTTAGCTCAATTTGCGAGGCTCACGTTGCGTCAATTTTTTCGACTGCATGTGACTCTTGGCGTCATCGTCATCTGTACCTACGTTCCGCTTGTCGCCGCTTTTGCGGAGGACTGCGAGTCGGTGCTAAACGAATTCAATCGCACGGTGGATTTGGGAGATCAGAGCCAAGCGCAAGGGCTCGTTGACCAAATAGCGACGAGCGCGAACTGTGGCCGCTACCAGGTGGCTGTGCAGAGACGGCTAGCGGCCATGCGTCTTAACCTCGCACAGCAGATGATGGCCCGCGGTCGCCCGGTTGCTGACTACGAACGCCTGCTCTTGACGGCGCAATCGCCCGAGGTTCTGTGGCAAGCTTCGGCAACTTTGGGCGAGGTGCGGTTTGGCGAGCGCCGATTCGTCGAGGCGGCTCAAGCCTACGACCTTGCTATTGAGATCATCAAGAACGAGACTCTCACGCCCGCTGCTCCATCAAAATTCGACATCGAAGCATTGGTTGAGCGGTCGGGGCAGGCGCGCCTTCTTGCCGCCAGCGGCGCTGGGTCTGGCGGAGGTGAGAAGTTCGTTAAAACGGCTAAAGACCAACGCGATGGGACACTTGGCGGGCTCTATTCACGCTCCGTACGGGGCATCGTTCCTCGGTCAATACCGGTGCCAATTACTTTCGAGTATCGCACGACAAACTTCACCAATGTTGGGCAGGATGCGGCCCGCGAGCTGCTTGGGGCATTACAGGAGCAGAAACCGTCACGCATTGTGCTCGTTGGGCATACCGACGTGCGCGGGACTGCAGAATTCAATATGAAATTGTCACGCGATCGGGCCACTGCCGTAGCATCTTTTCTCCAAGAAAGTGGACTGGCGATTCCGATCGAAACTGAGGGGAGAGGTGCGAACGAGCCGATGCATCTATCCGATACATCCGGACTCAGCGAAGAAGACATCTATGCGCTCAACCGGCGGGTCGAATGGCGTCGGGAATGATTTTTAGCGGGTGGTCGCGATGCATTCAAAAGCTTGGGTCTGCGTTCGATCTTTGGCGGCGACCGCAATAGCGCTCGGCCTGACAATCGCGGGAGCGGCGTCTGACGAAATTGGTGTGCTGCGCAGTCCATATGGGGGCGAGGTTCGCGCCTTGGTCATCGGCATCGATGCCTATCGTCATGTTCGACCTCTAAAAGGGGCGGTTGCCGACGCAAGGGACATCGAGAATGCGTTGCGAAGGACAGGAGTTCAGGATGTCACAGCTCTGATAAATGCCAAGGCGGATCGTTCGACGATCCTCTTGTCACTCTATCGCCTGCTTGAACGGGCTGGTCCGCGCGATGTTGTAATTCTCTCACTCGCCGGACATGGCGCGCAGGAGCCTGAGCGTGTAAGGGGGACTCAGCCCGACGGCGTCGAGAACGTATTTCTGCTCCCCGGCTTTGAGGATTCACCGGCAGGTTCGCAGGAACGAATACTCGGCGCCGAGTTTAACCATTTCATCAAGCAGTTTGAGTCGCGCGGCGCACACGTGCTTTTCATCGCGGATACCTGTTTCGGCGGCGGGATGACACGGGACATCGATCCACGCTCGGAAGAGATGAGCTTCCGGCAGGTGCCGAGCTATAGATTGTCCGCCGACTTGCTTCAGCCCGTTACGACTACGTCGGACGAACTCCTGACGGAATCGGATTTCGATAGAACTGCGTTTCTCGCTGCGGTCGATCGTAAGACTAAGGCGCCGGAAGTCGAGATTCCTGGGATTGCGGGGTTTCGCGGCGCATTGAGCTACGCAGTTGCCCGCGCAATCGAAGGGAATGCGGCTAGCCGCGGCGACGGCAAGACCAGATTAAAAGAACTATTTGGGACTGTCCGCCAAGTGGTTTATCAGCTGTCGAACGAACGCCAGAATATTGTCACCATAGCTTCTCTAAGCCAAGATCTGAATACCGAAGCCGTTTTTCAGATGACACGCTCGGTGAGCATTGACACGCCGCATTCGCTCCCGAATGCAAGTCCTGCAACAGGGTCGCAGATGGCCGTCGATGATCGACCGATCAAAATCGCATCTCTGGATAACGACAATGCGCATTTTGCTGGGCTTAAGGCGCAACAGGCGCCTTTTGAAATAGTCCGGCCGGTCGACCATCCAGATCTGACGTGGGATCCAGCTTCTCATGACGTTCTTGCTTGGGGTGACGTCGTCGCATATGGCGTCGACCCGACAGATCTGCCAAGTGTCATCGATCGCGCCATGGCGATTCGGGAGCTTAAACTGATTGCCGGCAAAGCGCCTCAGCCGATCAAAGTGACACCCGACGACAGCTTGCGTCACAATGCTAGCCTTGTTCGTATCGAACTAGCCGACGTTGCCGGACGCTCTTTGATCTTGTTCGATATCACTGGCGACGGGACTGTGCAGATGCTGTATCCAAGCGGTTCGGATCCTTATATACTTAAAACTGCCGACTACAATTTTCCGGTGCGTGTTCGAAAGCCGTTCGGCAGCGACCAACTGATCGCTGTAACGTCTCAACAGCGAATGACTGCGCTTGAGCAAGCCCTTAAGGGGTTAGACAATCGAAAATCCGCGGTGCAAATGATCAACATGATCAAGCGCTACGCACCGGGAGACGCTCGGATCGGTTCTGCCGGCCTTTTTACAGCACCGTGAGAAATTTGAAATGTCGTACTTTCCCCAACTGGTCGGGTTCAAGGGCGCAGTGATGGGCGCAATGGTTGTCGTCTTTGCTGTTTCCAATGCTGCTTACGCTCAGACGGACCAGGACGAGAGCAATTCCCGTGGTGTCCATATCATTGGTGTACCGACGCCACCGCCTCCCGCCGATAGTCCGTCGCAAGCCCTAAAATCGCCGGACGTCGACACTCCAAGTCCTGCACTCCTCACCCCAGCAGCGCCTTCCCAGTCCGTCGCGGCGCCGTCACTTGCGCCGCCGGCGGCGCCACAAGCCAACAGTGGTGACGCGAAGCCGGCGTCCGCGCTCGTGACGCCGGCTCTCGAACCACCGCGACAAAAACTTCCCACTCCCACGGCTCCGGCAGACGTATCATCGACTTCGCCGCCCGCCTCTAACTATTTTGCGAATATCCCGAATAATTCGGGCGCTGGCGGTCACCCGACCCAGCAGGATCTCGATGCGCTTTCGAGCCGGATGAAAATCCCGAACGCGGCAGGGCTTTCAATGCAAATCCTGCCCGGAACTGACATCGCGGCTGGCTCACAAGTTTCGTTTCAAGTTTCGAGCAAGAAAGCAGGCTATCTGATTCTGGTAGATGTCGATGCAACCGGCAAACTGGTGCAAATCTTTCCTAATCCCATGTCGCTCATGGGGCCGAATGGCGTTCGGGAGAAGTCAAATTTTATCCAGCCCGGTAAGGTACTTCGGATACCCGACTTGGGAAGCTCTTATTCCGGATTTGAATTCATCGCATCACCACCTCTCGGCACTGCGATGGTGGTTGCCTTTCTTAGCGATCGTCCAGTTCAGTTGGTCGATTTGCCGGATGTGCCAGGGTCATTGATGGGAAGCGCGTCCTCGATCGACTATCTGAGCAAACTTGCAAATGAGCTCCGGATTCCGAGTTCAGGGGGAAGCGATCGATTAGAGGAGACGCACTGGTCATTTGACGTGAAATTTTACGCGATCAAATAAGTATGACACTCAGAAGCCTTGCCGGCTGGCGTGGTTGGTTTTTCAAGATCATTGCGCTACCTACCAAATCGGGTCTTTCACATGTCCGGGAATGACCTGGTAACTTGTAGATCCCATGACTAGGTCCTGAGAGACATTCGTTGGCCAGACACAAGTCGACGCACTACTTGTCGAGTGATATGCAGCGCTCTCTGGTCTTTTATCAGATCTGCCTCAACCCGGATTAATCCAGGCAGAAGAGATATGCAGGCACCGTAACTGGCGCACCAAACCGCGCCCATCATCAAGACCGACGCCGTTGCACCCGATACGGTTCCTAGTCCGGGGAGGGTTATCGGGCCCGCAACAATTAGACCGGAAGCTCATTTTGCGCCTGCGGCGGCTGAGCAAACTTGGAACACTTACTGACGAGGCCCAAAAAGCATCCGCATCGCTGCCGGAAACGCCGATCAGCATTTCGACGTCCCTCCTCAGCCTTCAATAGAAACCACTGCGGCCTAATCACTTAGCGATCCGCCGGCTGAGTTCCTGGCGAACTTGTGCCTAGCTGCGATTTGCGTCCGCTGACTCTGTGATCGTGCAAAAAGTCTCCATTTTATCGCAAATCACGTCCTTGTCGAAGTTACTCGACTAGCAGGTAGTGGTACAGTACCACTACCGACTAGCACAATCTAGCGACGAGTTGATCCTCCAGTAAAAGCCGAAGCACGCAATCGCCACGGCCCATAAAAGCTATGCTTTCGCTGCACTAGTTCGAGCGGATCATGCATCATTGCTCCAGCATAAAATATCTCGCCACCGCGCTAAGTGGTACGGCCGATTTTTCGGCTTCGCTCAATACCCGTTTAAAGAACGGATCCGCGTTGGTCGGGCCACTCGCCTGCAAAGCATTGAGGGGTGATGGACTCGCGACAGCGATCAAGAGCTGTGGCTGGCGGCCACCGGCGCCCTCAGTGCGCCGCATCCCGATGTTAAATATTTTCGCATCCGTGCCTGCTTTCAACAGGTTTGAGATATTCTGTACAGTGCCAGTATCGGAAACGAGAAATAACTCTACGTTGCGTGTGCCGTGGCGATCGACCATTCCGTTGAGCACGTCACCGCTGCGCAACTCTTCACGGTCAATGTCGAGATGTAACGCAGGCGCATTTCCCCCTCGCAGCCGAGCGAGAAAGGTTATGGCCGGGCATTGCTGTGCCGTGACTTGACGCACGCCGATGTCAGCCTCGAACCCGATTGCGCGCTGAAACGCTGCATCGAATGCGCGGAATGGTTCAATCGTGGAGTCAAAGCCCTCAATCGCCGCTGCATGGTCATTGATCGTGACCGGCGCAATGAAAAAGCAGTCTCCGCCGTCGTAGTTGTCGATGTATGCCTTTATCTTTTCCACCGTCGGGGAGGAAGACAATCCAGGTGCAGGCGTAAGCGGATTGACGGCTTCTTTTCCGAGCTCGGAGTTGGGGGTATTTAAAGTTACCGGCGATGGTGTGGGTGCGGGTGGAGTCGGCATTGCGAAAAATAAAACGGCGCTTCCTCCGCACAATAATGCGATCGCAACCAGGCCGGCTGCGGCGAACTTCCACGGGCGCCCAGGCCAGCCCTTCGGGCCCGGCCCCAAGCGCTCAGCCCTGGGCTTGAGTCCATTAAGCGCATCCGCATAGCGCTCTTCGGGCGCCGATCCGCGCGCCCAGGCCGCCAGGGCGGCCATCGATGCCGGACGCTCGGCGGGATCGGGCTGTAGCATTTTTTCCAGCAGTGGGCGAAATTTGAGGTCAATGGCGCCGAGGTCGGGAACCTTGCGGCGTTTCTCCACGATTTCGACTTGGCTGCCTCCCATGTCGAGGGGTTTGCCGGTCAGCGCCTGAACCAGCACCAATCCCAGGCTGTAAATGTCAGATTTTGCGGTAACATCGCCGCCGAACAGGCCCAGTTGTTCAGGCGACACATAATTGAACTTTCCGGCGAAGCCGCCACCGATCACCGTGCCGTGCTGAGTTGTACGCGCGATCCCAAAATCAATGATTTTGGCGCGAGCGACGTCACTGTTTGGGATGATGATGTTGTCGGGGGAGATATCACGATGGACGATACCGTGCTCATGGACGGCATGCAGACCGGAAGCGAGGCGCTGCAATAACGACTGAACGGCTTCGAATGACAGGGGACCATCATCACGAAGTATATCGGTCAGCGTTCTTCCTTCGACAAACTCCATCGCCAGGTAGGGCCGCCGAAGCGCCGGCTCGACCGTAAAGACGTAATAACGCACCACCGCGCCATGTTGAATGTGGTGTAGTGCGGATGCTTCCTTGCGAAACAGCGTGAACGCTGCTTGATCGGACATTTCCGGTAGCATCATCTTGATGGCTACAGGGTCACCAGTTTCGACCAAGTGACCTTTATAGATTTCGCCCATCCCGCCGAGCCCAATGGGATGATCAATCTCATAAATCCCGTTGAGCCGCGTGCCCGGAGACAGTCGGGCTCGCGTGAACCCCGCTTGTGAACCGTCTGCAGTCATTCGCTGTCACTCTTGAACAAAACGCGGGTTCGCGTTTTCACCTCAACGTAACGTATGTTCGGGGTTCCATTGTACGACAATAGCTGTCACGTTATCGACAGCACCCCGTTCGAGCGTGAGAAGGATCAGGCGGTCGCACGCTTGCTGCGGCATATTCGCCCTAACACATCGCAAGATTTCGTTATCTTCCACGTGTCGTGTCAGGCCGTCAGTGCATATGACGAACATATCACCAGCATTGAGAGCGCCGCTGCTCACTTCCAGTTCGGGCAAATCCACCACACCGATCGCACGCGTAATTGCGTTGCTGCCATCCCAGGCTCCAGCCTCCTGGAGCGTGATCACTCCTTTTGCGAGAAGGTCCTGCACCTCGGTGTGGTCACGTGAGACCTGCGTGATGTCGTCTTCCCGGACCAGGTATATCCTGCTGTCTCCGCACCACACGCAAGCATAATAGCCGTCGAAGACTAGCAGAACCGCAATGGTGGTCCCGACGATACCGCCGCGTTGCCGGCCGACCTCGATCAGGCGGGAATTGGCGTCGAATATGCTGTTCTCGCAAAGAGTCAGTAGTTTACCGGCGGAAGTCGGCGCTTGAATCGATCCGAGCGCCTCGATCACAGTGTGGCTTGCGAAATCGCCATCTTCGTGGCCGCCCATGCCGTCGGCCACGGCCCAGATTCCGACCTCGGGCAGGGTCAGATAGCTGTCTTCGTTTCGGGACCGCACCGCGCCGATGTGTGTCGCGGCTCCGGTATCGAAGACGGTTTGCGGCTCGCCCATAGCAAAATCCCGGGAGCGTCTATGTAGTAATTGTCGATTCGATGCGGCCGGTCAGCATGTTCGTGAACAGGATTGGGTCGGGCATTCGCCGGCAACAAAATCCGAATGGCGCGTAGTCCCCGCCGCCAACACTCCACCAAAAGCTTGCTGCAGCATATATTCGCGAGTCATTGGCGGTGCGAAGCAGTGCAAACAGCTCAGAAAACGACCTATGACCCAGCAAACCACCGACCACGCCGTCCTTCAAAATCGCCACCCCCTCTGGCGGCGAACCCGTTAATTGATAGGTTGGCGCCGCAAGCTGATCGAGGGCATTCGTGATCGCTTCGAAGGTAATCTCTTTGTCCAGCGTTGAGAGCAGAAAATCCTCTGCACCGGCGAACCATTCATCGTGAGCATCGATGTCGGGGGGCGCAATCGCGTCGGATGGGCTCGCACAAGCGAACACCGTTAAGGGGTAATAGCGACCCATGCCGTCGAGCGACGACATAAACGCTCCGACAACCGTTGCTCCGCAGATGTCCGCGCCAAGCCAGAAGCGCCAGATGGGCGCCGCCAGATAGGCACGAAGCCAGGAATTACCAAGGCTATCGCGGCTGGCTGAGACGCAACTCTGCATCCACGGCTCCCAGGTGCTCAAGAAATCGCGCGGTGAATGGAGCGCAATGAAATCCCGCTTTGCGGCAAGCTTTCCGAACAGGCTGCATCGCATGATTTTCAGATACCGCTCGGACACTTGAATGCTCTTAACGCCGCCAAATTCAGCGGATTGCGACTTGCGGCGGAAGTAAAGTCGTAGCGCAACACGTATCCACCTACCGCAAAGTTTGCGGTAGCGACTTCCCCGTGCACCGAAAGGCCACCCGCCTCAAGCAGACGAAACAGCGACCAAGCACCCGTTTTTTCAAGGACGGATGGCTGGCCTCCTGTTCCCGTTGCAGCAGATATCGCGGCGCGAAGCGATGCTCCGGGCCATTGCACGAGCACCGGAGCTGCCGACGCGGGTTTTATCTGGGCATTTGTGGGCAGGCCAATCGCGGGCGGACCGCTCGATGCCGCTGGGCTCGCAATGACAGTCCCGCCGATTTCAAGTTGGATGCTTGCATCAGACACGAACGCCGGCTTAACAGTCAGCTGAACAACTGGGACGTTGCCGCCAGTTTGGAAGAAGGCATCGCGGATCTCGGACGCACGCTGGAACGCTTGCAGCGTATCCGGCGCCAAGGCCCCTGCCAATTCGCTATTTTGGCGCCATGTCCATTGCGGCTTCGACCGATCGGCGTGAGCCTCCAGATATTGCTTGAAAAAAGTGTCCATCACGCCGCCCGGTGCAAATAGTTTAGCGAAGTCGGCGAGAGGGGCATCGCTGCTGGTACCGCGGACAAACGGGTAGCGATTGGAAATGGTCTGCAGACACACTGGCGTGACTTGATCGCGAAGCGCGACTTGCAACTGCCCTGCGCTCGACAAAGCCATTGCACGTTCGACCTCGCCGGCAAAACTCAGCAACATATCGGAAAACGGCTTTGGAAATCGCAAAGCAATATTTCGCAGCTTTGATACTGAATCCTGAAGGGAGACTACGGCTCGCTGAACTTGCGAGGGAGTTGTTGCTGCTAAGGTCAGGCCTTGCGAGATTTCCTTCAGAGTTGCAGTGACATCGTCGATTGGACGGCGCGGCGGATCGCCTTCGAGTAGAACATAATAGGGCTTGAACGCGGCCTCAACTTCCGCCCCCGGTACACGACCCTGAGACTTGAAAAGTATTGCGGCTGGTTTCGTTGTCGTAAGATTTGCAGAAGCACCAGCGGTCGTCGACTTTGCGGTGGTCGCTCGCTCATGCGTCAACATGGTTTCCGCTCGAATTGATTCGATCAATTGCGTGAGCGGCGAAGTTGGTGCCGATATCGCGCTCAGGGCGATATATTGCGGCTTGTCGTCCGTCAATTTACGCAGCCGCAGCTTACTCAGCGCTGCTTGCCAAGTTGAGATGAAATCGCTCGTATAGAGCCCGAGAAGCTCGTCGGGGAGATTGTTGTACTGCTCTGACAACGCCGACTGTTCGCCGACCGTGCCTAACACCCAGCGGTCACGTTTGACCCGGTCGGTAATGTCAGCAAGTCGGTCGATAAAGTCATGCTGAAAGCCAAGATATGTGAAAAATTCCGGAACGCGCACGCCGTCAAGCGTCGGATCGCCGGCGGCGTCAAAGACGCGCGTGACGTCCGCTCCGCCCTTTTGCGCAGCGACCCAATCCCCTGCGGTGGAAGTTCGCGCCTGCGATTTTAAGAGTTCGTAGCCTCTTTGCGCTACGCTAAGTCGGGCAAGGGCTTTCTGGCTTTCGTCGATCAAGCGGCTGCTCAGCTCGATCTGCGGAGGTCCGGTTTCAAGATCGAGCATGGCGTCGAGGTGCTGTTCGAGCGCCTTGCGACCTTCGGCATTCGATGCGCCAGGGTAGAGATTCTCCGCCCAATCTCGGCGCATCCATGACTTAATCAACTCGTGTTCTGCGGCATGAAGCCCGCCAATCATCATGTAGACCTTGAGAGCCTCGTAGAGGGAGCCAGGATCAATTGTCTTGACGTCAAGCTGCTCCTCCAAACGGTAGATTAGACGCGGACGGAACATCCGCTCCAATGCAACACGGTAAGCGTTTTCCGAGGATGACTGCAGCCGTGCCCGCTGATTGAGACCAAGTCCGGCGGCCAAAGGCGTTGACACATGACGGGCCGCATATCCAGCCGGCAAGTTACGAAGTTCCTGCAACAATGGCAGTACCTTGTGCAAATCGTGATCACCGATGAGCGTCTCTTTTGCATAGGGGCCTGCATCGACGAGATACTTCTTGTTTGCGATCTCCGTTTGCTCGATTAGCGCACTGTTGCGCGCATAACTGATCAGCCACGCAAGTGAAATCCCAACAGATACCAGACCGATCACGGAAAATGCCGCCGCCTTGAGAATCGTGGACCGGCGCACTGCGGCGCGATCGGTCGAGACCCAGGCGGCCTCACCGGTGATGACTTTCAGGATTAGGTCGTGAAGGAAGTAGCTTTTGCCTTGCCCGGAGTAGGAAGATACCGACACTTCTTCGGCGCCAAAGCTTTTCACTAGCGCCCCGATTATTTGATCGATTGGTGTTCCCTGCTGGGTTCCCGAGGTGAAATAGAAGCCACGCAGCGTCGCGTTGGCATGATAACGCGTCGGTTCAAATATCTGAACCAGGAAATTTTGTAACGATTGTTTAAGCCGCGTCATCTGCACGGGAAAGCCAAACAGAAGCACGCGCGAGTTGGGTACCGGCTCGTCCTGAAGACGATCGAGCGTTTCCTCACCTAGACGCTCCAACAGGGCATCATACTCGACGCCCACTTCGCCCACCATATTGCGTGATTTGTCGGCAGTTTGAAAAGTCGCGCCCCAGACCTGTTTGCGGCCCTGCTCGTTCAAGTAGCTGAAATACTCCATGAATCCGGCGACGAGATCGCCTTTGGTAAACAGCGCGTAGACGGGAAAATCCACTTTGAGGCGCTCATGCAGTTCAAGCAGGCGCGCTCGGATTGCGTTTGAGTGTGTTTCAAGCTCGGCCGCACTTAGCGTCATCAAATCTTCCAGGCTGATCACAACGATCACGCCATTGATCGGCTGACGTGGCCTATTTTTTTTGAGCAGCGCCAGAAACGCAAACCAGCTTTGTTTATCGGTCTTGGCATCTGAGTCCTGGGTCGTGTACCGACCGGCGGTATCAATAAGGACTGCCTCTTCGGTGAACCACCAATCGCAATAGCGGGTGCCACCGACACCGGCGATGGCAGCCGGTGTGGTGCCACGCAACAGCGGGAATTTAAGACCAGAATTGATCAACGCGGTGGTCTTGCCGGAGCCTGGAGGGCCGATGAGGAGGTACCATGGCAAGTCGTAGAGGTAGTCCTTGTTCTTTCCGCTTGCGGACTTAAGCGTGGCGACCGCATCCTTCATCTTGTCCTTAAGGACGCTTTCATCGCTCTCCTTATTTTCAGCCGCGCTTACCCCGGTAGCGAGCGCGTTAGCGCTTTTTTTGCGGCGATAGAACTTAAACCCGCCGAACGCGGCTGCGCCAGCAACAAGCAATACAATCGCGATTTCGCGTACGATGGTACTTTCAAACGGTCGGAAATCGCCGATCGCGATGAATGGCCCGGCCAAGAGGATGAGCGCAGCCAGCGACGTAACGCCAATCCCGACCAGGATAATTCGCGTGATGTCTTTGCTAATGGTCATGTCGCGTCCCTTTGCTGGATTGGGCTCGACAGATCCCGGTCACTCGCTGGTACGCCCTATCATCACTTCAACACGGCGGTTCTTGGCGCGACCCTCTGGCGTCGCGTTCGAAGCTATCGGAACGTCTGATCCCTTGCCATCCACGTCGACCCTACTCGGATCGGTTAATCCTCGTTTGAGAAGCGCAGCAACAGCCTTTGCCCGTCCAATCGATAGATCCCAATTAGAGGGGAAGCGGACGGACTTGATTGGCACGTTGTCGGTATGTCCGAATACCCGAATCCGGCCTTTCTCCTTTTCCAGTAGCGCGGCAATCTTCGCTGCCAACGGCTTGAACTGATCTTTGACGATTGCTTCGCCAGGATCAAACGTAACTTGGTCGCAAAGACGAATGACGATCTCGTTGGCGGTTTGATCAACCACGCTGCATTCCCCGTTTTGCAACTCGCTGCGCAGCCGCGCAATTTGCGAATCGGGCGGCGGTGGCGGGGGCGGTGGTGGCGGGGGCACGAACACTTTGCGCTTAATCGCAATCTTGTCGTCTGCATGCAACGTCGCGGTCGCCGCAACCGCCGCGTCAGCGCTCCCGCTAAGAAGGATGCGCAAGACTACGAACAGGCCAAACAGAAGGGCGCCCAATGTAGCTCCCACCGCCCAGATCGGGACGCGCGACCTATTGACGTCCAAGCCAAGCGCTTGGCCACGCCAATGTGGTGAGAGGTCCTTTGTGACCTTAGGGCGCACTCGTCGCAGGGTTTCATATAGATCCCGTTGGATCTGCTGAAGGCTGCTCAAGCCCCCGCTTTGTGTGCGGTAGACACCCTGGAAACCAAGCGCCAGACATGCATGGTACAGTTCCAGAATCGGGTAGTTGATGAGCGGATCGAGCTTGGCTTGGTTGAGCAAATCGAAAAATCGCACGCCCCCGGTTCGCTCGCCGAAAAAGCGGCTCAGCATGCTGTACTGCGCCCAAACATGACGATCTTCGGTCGGAATATGTTGGACGATATCATCGGCTGTGGCGCACAAGATATATTTCGCATTGGTTGCTTGCTGCTCAGAAATGCCGGCTGATCGAATGTCCTTCTCAAAGAACTTGATGGATTCGGCGACCTGCTCCAGCAGGTTTGCGAACGATGCGCGCAGGAGGGCAACGCGAAGGCGGCCAAGGAGCTGAAGCAGAGGGCCCGCTGCTCGCATGATTGGATTTGCATTAGGCGATACGAACTCGTCGATTCGTAAGGCTGGGCCGTTCAAGCCAGTGGAGGTTGCTGGCGTGGGTGGCGGAGCGGCATGACTCTCGATCCACTCCTCCGCAGCTGGGGTCGCGGGCCCACCTGAGTAGGGCGAGGGCACATCGGGTGGGAACTCGGGAGAGGCTAGTGTGGGCCTCGGTACTGGCGAAGATGACGGTGGCGGTGGCGGTTTCGGCTGCGGACGGCCGCCGGGCGGCGCGGGAAGTCTACCGCCTGGGTTGGGGCGAATGATCGTTCTTTCGCCGCGTCCGAAGGGATTACTCGGTCGATCCTTATCACTCATTGACGATTTTCCATGATCGCCCAAAGTTCTAGTTCGAGCTCCGGCCAGTCACCGGAAAAATGCATTCCGATTGACGACGCGGTGCTGAAATCCGGCCACAACGCGGACTTGCGGTCAAGATAGAAGTACACGTGATCAGTGATGGCGCGAATTTGTGGCGGCGGGGTCGGAAGATGCACAAGCGGCACGCCAGGGAGGTGGGCGTGAACTATCTCATTCATCTTCGTATTTGGGCCCATCTTGAATAGTTGCGGAAACTCATTCTGAATTTCGACCAATGGTCGCTGTGCCGCGACTTCCATGACGAATGTTGCGTTGCGAAACAGTGAGCGGTCGCGGATCGGGGAGACGAAGGCATTTCGGGCGCGCTCGATGATCTCGAGCCGGATCGCACGACGGCCAAGCTGCGCACCCAGGAAGTCCTGAATGTCGCGAATGAGCGGCGCAAAGACGTTTTCAAGATCGTCGTGATCATAAGCTGGATATTCGTGTGCACGTCGCTCGCGAGTTGCAAACGTTGCTAACTCGCCGGCGAGTCGCAATAATTCATCGAATAGGCGCTCCGGATGGACGAAGCGTGACTGTGCAAGATGCTTCAAAACGGGAATTTGCCGATTGAGCATTTGCAGAACAAGGTAATCGACACTTTGTAAGCCGCCACCGGCACCGGGCTCAGCCGCAAAACGCGAAAGTTCCTCAAGCCTATTTTCGATCCACCCGACAATCCTGTTGATCCAACCCTCGATCACCGGATGGGCCGAGCAAACCAGCATTGGCGGAATAAACTTCTCGTCGAATAGGATGTTCTTGTCTTGAACTTCCAAGACGCGCGCAATGCCAAGATTAATATAGCCCGGTTTTGCGGTTCGCCGCAGCTCGAACGCGAGTCGCGGATGGGCGATGTCGATCTCCTCCTCGATTCGCAGGGCGGAGGTCGAGTCGATGAACAATTCCGCGCCCCTGACGTATCGGCTGGCGCTACCGGCAACACTGTCGTCGATCTCGCGCGTGTTTGGTGCCGCTACAGGAAGAGACAGCCAGACGATTTGACCGGCAGCCGAGTCTGGGACATCGATCGGCTCCGGGATTGGGCTATCCGCGGGGATATCAAACGGAGTGCCGTCGGGCATCACGCCGGCGGCGCGGCGAAGGGAAAATTTGCTCTGTTGGGCAAGATCGCTGTCGATCTCTAGTGAAGCAAAGCCCCAAGGATAGGGCGCAACGTGAGCAACCCGCCGCTCAACAAAGTGCTCGACGTAACGATCGCTCTGCTGCAGGTGATGCGGCCTGAGGAAGAGGCCTTCGGACCAGAAAACTTTGCTGTACCAGGACATTATGCAATCTTACCAGTTCAGTCCGAAAGCGGCGAGACCTTATCCCCGCCGATCGCATAGACTGTTAGTATCAGCACTCTAAAGACCAGACGCCGATCCGAATTCATGCCAAGTCGAGCTTAGGCAAGGACAAAAGAGGCCAAGCCGCAATTGCTAGCACGCCGGGCAGCAACCTCTCATCCCCCATCGCTATCATAATATTCGCCAAAATATCGCATGAAAGCTTCGATCGCGTCGCCGCTCTTACGTCCTACCTTGGCTTCCCATCGAGCCTCGTAAGCTTCCCATAACTTTGCCTTCCGAGGTTGGAGGAGGTTACCGATTCCCCCTGCCGCGTCAGTTTCGCGTTCAATGGTCTTTGGATCGAAATCTCCGATGAACCGCTCTAAAGCGTGCTGCATCGCAGAGTAAGTCCTGATCTGATGAGATTTCAGATCTTCAAATCCTTGGCCGATCGCACGATGCAAATCTAGGTAGCCAGCGCTTTGGGGTCCAAACATGATACGTAACGCGTCGCCGGCGGATGGGCAGAATTTCAGCGGGTTATTGTCGGTCGGCTGAATGATTGTATGGCTTGAGCTGCGTGCAAACCGCTTGGCCTGTTGCCGAGCTTTCAAAAGTTGCATGAGGTTTTCGACGAGCAGCCCGAGTACTATTCCGATTTGCTGCGCCAATTCCTCCGGCTCCTTCTGTGCCAAAAGGCCCTCGGGAAGACCGGCTGATCTAGCAAGCAGGTTTACGAATGTGACATAAGACTCGCTCTCCACCGTTGAGTACGGCACGGTGTCGTCGGCATCGGTTGCCCTGGCGGCTAGAGGGATGGGCCTCGGCTCTGAAGCAACCGGCCGAGCCGCCTCCCGCGAAGGCTTGACTTCCTTATCATGCCGATCTGGCCGGCGCGGATCTGGCGATGTCGCGGGCGGTGGCGGTGGTGCGGGCGTTCGCGTAGGTAGACCCTCTGCCCAGTCAAAATTGGCGGGCACCGGCATGGGCCTCGTTGAAGGCTGTCCGGGACGATCCAAAGCCGGTTGGTCGAATGGATCACTAACGTCAGCCGCCCAATCCAAAAAATCAGGATGTAGGGGCGCATCTTGGCGCGCTGGTCGCAGCTCCTTGGGATTAATGGGCGGCGGAACATCTCCCTCGCTCGCCCACAGCTGCTCATCATTCCATGGTCCCTGATTGTTCGAAACGTGGACTGAAGGTGGGGGCGCGCTACGAGGTCCTTCTTCGCTTTCCGCATCGTCGCCATCGAGCGTGACGGCGACGATGTAGTGACCGACGGTAAACCGGTCGCCATTGTGAAGCCAGTGCGGCGCACGCATCCTGTAATCGGCACCGTTCAAGAAGGTGCCGTTGGTGGAAACATCGTGCAGCCAGTACCCGCCGTCCTGGTAACGGATTTCACAATGCTTACTTGAAATGCACCGAGTTGGATCCGGCAGGGTCCAGTCAAGATGCGCAGCGCGTCCGATGTCGATGCCGCGCTTTCCGCTGACGTGAAAGCTGACGGGGCCGCCATCTGGCAGAGTCGTTTCATTGACGAGTTGAAGCGTGAGTGGCATTGCTCCAGTACCCGTAACGAACCGGTTGGCGCCTCGCGGTCATTACAGCTGAGATTCTGGCGATAAATGGGGCTGAGGTCTAGTCCGTTCAAGCGACATTGGCGGTCGCCATTTCTCTTGTTGCCTCTGTGAGATAGCGCACAACTAATTCAATTCGCCGATCATAACCCCGTTTCCCCAAGCTTTATGCCTTGCAGGATGCATTCGTGCAGACGGGCTGCGCGCATGTCCTTTCGAACCTTTGGGACGCTGGTCAGAACCGCAATACGGGCGGCGCGCGCGGTCATGTATTGTGGCACCGGAATCTGTTTCGTTTTGTTGGAGGCGAGAAATCCGCCGGTCCACCCGGCCGCGAGCGCGAGCCAAGTCATGGAATTGGTGACTTCGCCTTTGGTTCCGACATCCAGTGCCGCCTGCCTGCGCTCCTCGTCGGGCTCGTAAACCCATGCCTCGGCTGCCAGGAGTCCGGCGGCCCGCTCCAGTGCGACATCGCCCGACAATGTTCTGACGCATCCGCATGCCCACCAGACCACTTCACGCCGCGGCAGCAGGTAGGCACAAAACGTTATAGCGTCCGACAGCTTGTTGGCCGACGACAACGCCTTCAGAAAGACGATGGGGGATTGATCGGTCGGCTTGGCAGTCACCTTTTCCGAAACCTCGGGAAAGGCATCGAACAAGGCCTGGGTGGTTGCGAAGCGAAGCCGAGACATCGAAAGAGCCTAGACCGAAGAACCCAGAGCGCGTGGCGCCACACCGTGCGATCATGGCCGGCGTTGCGCCAGCCCGTCTCGCCGTATCATCAAATCAGCATCGGAACCTGGCCGTCGACTGTCAGGGCTCCCAGGATATTAACCACGCCGGTGATATTGATCACAGGCGCCGTGATATTGATCTCGGCTTCCGCAGTCAGATTGATCTCGGGAGACGTGAGCGAAATCGATGACGGCGTAATTGCGATCGAACTCAGCCCCATACAGACGGTGAGCGTGATTCCCTGCATCGCATCCACTGTCTGTGTGCCAACATCAATAGTGATGCTTTGATTTCCCGACTGGACTTCCATTGTATCGTCGCCCTGTTGTATCGTCCAGGAGCGATTGCCACTGACCGTCCACGTTTGGTTGCCTGGTCCCGCCGCGCCAACGGAACCGGTCTGATGGCGATTTACGGTGACCTGATGGTCAAGTTGAGCCTGCATGCGAATGAGCTCGCCGCCCTTCTTGTCCTCGAACATCAATTCGTTATAGCCATCGTGACCTTTCGAAGAATCCGATTTCCAGCCGGATTGAGTCTTGTTGCTGGGCAAGTCGTAAGGATATTTGTTGTCGCCGTTATAGACGCAGCCGGTTACCAGTGGCCGGTCGGGATCGCCTTCGAGAAATTCGACAACAACCTCCATGCCCACGCGCGGGATATGCTGCTCGCCCCACTGCTTGCCGGACCAACACTGGGCAACGCGGATCGGGCAGGATTTCTGCGGCTCGCGGTCCCAGTAGAATTGCACACAGATGTGCCCGTTCTCGTCGGTCGATATCTCTTCGCTGTCCTCCCCCTTTTTGCCTACCACCTTGGCGGTCTCGATGCCGAGGACGCGCGGCCTTGGCGTCAACGGCAACATGCGGAATGGAATGTCGCTCGGCAGAAATTCATAGAAGCCGCCATAGACTTCAGCCGAGCTCACGCCCGACGTGCGATACTGCTGGGTGCCATAGGAGTGTTGGCAACGAACCGCGAGGTATTCCCGGTTCTCCGATGACGTCGGGTGCTTTTCGGCAGTGACCAGGCTGCCCGGGAACACCGAAGGCGCGTCGCCATCGGCATAGCGGCGATGGTCTAGGCATTGCTCGGCCTCAAGACGAATTTTCGAGAATTTCTTTCCCTTGTCTTCGTCTTTGTATTTGCCGGGATAATCGTAAACTTCCATTTTGGAATGGGCATAGCTCTCCGATGCTTCGTTCGGCGCTAGCAACTTTTTAGGAGGCTTAAGATAGTCGTAGTCATTGAACTGAACCTTGCCGGTGCGGAAACGGCGCTGCGACGTCCATGCGCCAAGCCGCTGTTGCAGGTCGAGCTCGGACGTTCCCAAGGGATTATACGGCAGCTTTGGGGCATCCGGATTAGCTTGGTGGGAGGAGCGCGAATCCGCCAGCACCATGGTGTGCTTGCCTTCCGCATGTTTGAAAAAATAATAGATGCCGTATTGCTCCATCAGGCGGCAGCAGAACGCGAGATCGGTCTCGCGGTACTGCACGCAATATGAGATGCTGTCGTAGTCCCCGGTGGTCTTGAATTCGTAATCGCTGAAACCCGACTTTTCGAAAACGTCCTTGATGATGTCTTTGACATTCTTGTCGAGGAAAATCCGGCAATCGGCCTTGTAGCCGAGCAGCGCGAACCAGGGGTGCAACACCAGCCGGTATTTGTAGTAGTCGTCGGCCTGTTCGATCCATTGCGCCTGCACCAGAATGCCATCGAAGATTCGGGTCTTGCCTTGGTATGTCTTGAGCTTGATCGTGCAGGATCGGCCGAGCGCCTTGTCGAAATCGATGTTCTCCTTTTCGCTCAAGGCATCGATGTGAAATTCAAATAGCTCGCCGAGGCCTTCGAAGCCGTCGAATTTTTCCAATACAAGAACGTCCTTGCCAAGCGGAGTAATCAATTCCCCGACGTGTCCGTTTTGAGTAATACTCATTGGCTTCCCCCATCCGTCAGGTGTGTCGACACTTGGACGATATCCAAGCCCCACCGGATAGTCGAGCCATGAGAGCGGTTAACAGGCGCAGGAGCTTCGATTCGTTTTGGTTCTCAACAACAATCGCGAACAACCAAGCATCCTAACGCCGGCTTCCGAGTCGGCACAGCCAAACAAAAAGATTAGGTCGGGCGGAATTGGCCCAAATTTGCTTTTCAGTCGCGGGCTGCTAGGCTAATCTGCTCGCTCAGACGGGGCCGCCGGTTTTAGAATTGAAATCTCAATTCCGAATGGCGTGCTTGAATGGCACATTGACCAGGTACCTGGTGCACTCAGAAAGATGATGCTGAATGCGACCGGAGATTCCGTAAGGGATAAACATGTCCGACCCTGATTTTGCGATGATGATGGCCCTAAGGCAGAAAATGTTCGATGGCTCTTTCATAACTAAGCTGCGGCGGGAGCTTGCAGAACTAGGGACCGCCAGCATTCATCTGCTCAACGATGAGGACATTCTACGTCTAACAGTTTGTCGTTACGCTCCCGCTAAAAAATCGGCGCTGCCCTCCCCGCTGCCGCAGGTCAAGCCGCAGCTGCCGCCGGCCAAATCCCCGCTGCCGCAGGCCAACGCCATCCAGATAGCTCTGGAGTTTGCGCAGGAATATGCGCTCACGATCACGACCTCTTTTGAAGGTTCAAAACCGATGGACTATTCAGCGCTGGCTGGCGATGACTTCGACGGCCAGGGCACCTCGTTTGGTATTGTTCAATGGAACTTCGGTAGGAACACGCTCGGCCCGTTATTGAAGAAAATGTTGGCGAAAAACGCTCACGCTTTCGCTGGCTGCTTCGGTGCCGATGCAGACTATGATACACTCAAGAAGGCCCTAGACGACAACAACCAAGCGAACCAGCTCAAGTGGGCGCGTGACCTGCAAAAAAACAAGAAATCCGCCTGGTCGGCTGCGTTCAAAGCAATCGGTGCGGTCGACGAATTTAACCGAATCCAGCGCCAACAGGCATCTGCAGAATACCATCCGTCGGTGAAGCACTGCGTTGGTAAACTGCGGGGCATCAGCAGCGACTTGATGAAGTCGGTGGAGTTTCGCAGCTACGCTGCGCTGTTCGATCTGTGCATACAACAGGGTAGCATCGACAAGGCTATTAATGAAATTAAATCGCGCGTCCAGCAGGAAAAGCCGGCGACTCAGCTCGACTTGCTGAAGATTACCGTTATTGAACGCGCCAAAAAGGCGGACTCCGCCAGCGTGTCGGATTGTATCAGTCGCCGCATGGGCATCCTTACCGCTGCAGTCTATGAATCAACCGAAAATAACCTCACCAAGAAGCGCTCCAACCAAAGTTACGGTCTCATAATTGCGCACGGAACAAAGGAAGTGGCCGGACTCTGAGTTCCGGCGCCGCCTCTTCGCGGCACTTGCGTGCGCGGTGACCGCTATCGCGCTGCCTTTTAACGCAACCGCTCGCGACAAAGTGGCCCAGTTTGATTGCGACAAAGGCGTGTGCGGCTTCAACGTGACGGCAGCTGAGATGAGAATCGCGCCCTGCAGGGGCGCGTCTGTGCTTGTCGCTTACAGCCAGAATAGCGGCGCCACGTTGATCCAGTGTAGCATGCCAGGAAATATCTCGGGCTCATTGAGCTATCTTTTTGATTGGCACTCCACGGATGGCGCGGAATTCGAACTCAAACACACCCGCTTCATCAAACCCAGTTTCCTCGCCGAAGCGACCGAAAGCGGCATACCGGATCGATTTGGGCCTGTGCCATTATGTATGCCCACGGCATCTACGACTAGCGCTACTGGCGAGCTTCTTCTCGTGGTCAAGACCCCTCATCCCGGCGCCGATGAAAGCTATTGCTATCGTCTGCTACGCATTCGTGATGACGCGGGTGGGTTAGTGATCAATTCAGCCGACGGCCCAGCGCCAGCGCCTTCGACGACAGCCCGCGCAAAGTGGCGTTCCCTATTGGCGGTCCTGCGGCCCTACATCCAAAGTGCAGCACATCACTAGAGAATCAGCCCTGATCACCGACCAAACGGCCGATGGCCAATGCCACCCCTGTCAAGGCAACCATTTTAAGAAACCAAGCGGAGCAGCGGTTGCACGAATGTAATCCCCTTTGGCCAAAATCGCCGGCAGTACGACGCCACAGCCGTTACGCCCTGCGGTCGCTACGCTGCCGGCATGTCGATGTCGAGGACGCCGGGCTCGATTATCTGGCCGACCAAATCGACGAAAGCGGCAAGCGTAAAGATGGAAGGCGTTGGCCAAGGACCTACCGCCCAAGAACACGGTGCATGACTATCTTGAGCTCTGGAACTTGGACGAAACGCTGGAGCGCATCCATCACGAGCTGTACGTCGCCGTACGCGATCAGGAAGGTCGAGAACCGAGCCCGACAGCGGCCATTATCGATTCGCAGACTGCGAAGGGCGCACAAAAGTAGGGGGCTTGGCTCGATCCTTCGGGCTACGACGCGAGCAAGAAAATCAAGGGTCGCAACCGGCACATCCTGATCGACAGGCTGGACATCTTGTTGAAGTCGTCGTTCATCCTGCCGATGTTCAAGACCGGGATGGTGACTTATGTTTGCTGCGCCGGGCGCGAGGAATGTTCCCGTTCATCGAACGCATTTTTGCCGATGGGGGATACGCGGGACGCAAGATGGCTTTGACGGCGTGGCGCACCGGCGTCTGGAGATTGCAGTCGGTTTCGAGGTGCTTCCCAAACGGACAGTCGAGAGGACCTTCGCATGGATCAGTCGCAATCACCGCCTGGCTCGCGACTACGAGCGCGACGCAACAACCGTCGCCGCATTGGTCCGCCTCGCCTGATCCGCATCATGCTCAGGCGACTCTCTGCAAACGCCTCGTCATGAATCCAAACTTTCCGGATGGGCTCGAGAAATGATGGTATAAATCCAGGCGGCACAAATCAATGCACCATCCCGATGATATGCATCGCGGGTGAGGCCGAAGGCCGCAAAAGCCGCATGGCGGCCTCGCTGCAGCTCGTCCGCAAACGTTCCGCCGCAACCGTATTGCTGCAACAAAAAGTCGATAACAGCAAGCAGCGCAGCCGAGGCCGAGCCGCTTTCCATCTTCGCGACAGAGACGCTCGGAATTTGCCGATGTCGGAAATTTTCAGTGTTGCCGCGACGGCGTGTTTATCGAATCAACGGCGCGTAAAAAAATCTCGGACGCAAGCGAACTCCTCGGGATCGGCGATCCGCATCGACATCGTATCGCGGCGCGGTGCTTGTGGCCGGATTTTCGCTAGGTTCCTGAGCTCACCTTTCACTCACGGCGTTCACGGATGGGACATCGCCCGTTATTTGCGATAACCTGGATATCGATAACCCGGATATAGCGCCGCAATCCTCGCAATCTTGGTGTCCATAGTTAGCTTCGCGAAGTCTTTATAAATCGAAATGTCGCGCCATCGGCCGCCCTGGTGTGCATTCAGATGGCACGCACGACACAATTCTCAATCGAAATAGGTCCCCCCATCTTGTGCGGGATAACATGATGGCCCTCTGCGCGCTCGCCGAACCGATGGCTTGCACTTCCTGCTTCGCCGATTGCGGTAGTCGCCGTACCACAACTGGCGCAACGAAATCCCTGACGGGCAAGCGCGAGCTTCTGCATTGAAGCAGGAAAGCGCTGATGATCGTCGGCCACGGCGGCTCCTTTTTTACCCTCAAAACATCCGAGGGCCTGGGCGGAATGCTCGATACATCATTCCCATGTTCGACAGCGTCAGGTTTCGCCGGCACATCGAGGCCGTCTATACAACCCTATGGGAGCGATAGCAGCGTGCCCCAATCGCCCCTGGTCAAATAGGGTGGAGGAGGAGTCGGAGTGAATATTTTTTGCTGCCACCATTTGGCTGATTAATACGCCGCCTTATCCGAAATCCCCCATTTATTATTCTCCTTTTATTCAGAAAATTGCTAGTCTCAATTTTATTGATACGCGCTCGACCGGGCGTGCGGGCGCGGGCGGGCATAATTCGCTGCGGTTGTTTAGCACTTCCCTTGAAGTCGCATTAGCTCTGGCAGTCAGCATCGTGGCTCATCAACCAGCGCGGTGCGCCGTGTTAATTGCTGTGGATCGTGTTGAACCATAGCGTTTGAGGGCAAACGAGACCCCGCCATCTCATATGTGATGGGCCCGTGGCGATTGACTATCGTTCATCTCACAGGATATTATTGATGGTGCATGGTGGTCAGTTCGAGTAAAATCATTACGTAAAACAAACATTCAGCCGCGCCTGAGAGTCATGGCAACCGAAAGTCATGGCAGCATTGGATGCCAATGTGACGGCCTTGGGAGAGCCCAGTGACGAGGCTGCGCCGCCGCCTAACGCCGCGTTAACGGCTTCAGTCGCGCAGACCGCCCGATCTCCTGATATAGCCGCCCGGGGACCCGCCGCTGCGGCGGAAGCGGTTGAGGCCGCGCCGGCCGCCCCATCTGCGCCCCCTATACCGCTCGACCCCGCGGTCGCCGCGCTCTGTACTCCGATCTCTGGTGAGAATCCCTGTGGGCCCGATCTCGAATTAGCGGGCGACGCCGATTACCTCAATTTCTTCGCCCAGGTAGAAGGCGTCCTGCCGGCGTCGTTTTTCGATACCCTGGACGGCACACCCTTCGACCGCACGACGGTCGATATCGGCGGTCAGCTTGCAGCGATAAAAAAACTGCTGGCGCGCACACGCGATATCAAACTGCTGATCATGCAGGCTCGTCTTCAGATATTGAACCGGGATCTTGGCGGCTTCGCAGTCAGTTCGGCTGCAGCGGCCTATTGGTTGGACGCCTTCTGGGATCAGGCTCATCCGCGCCCTGAAAGCGGCGAGATGATCGGAAGGTCGACTGCAATCTCGGCGCTCGACATTCCAACTGTGATTTTCCCCCTGCAATACGCGCCATTATTCGAGGCGCGCCGGCTCGGCACAATCACCTATCGCCGGCTGATGATCGCCAATGACGAAGTGAAGCCCCGCACCGGCGAGGACAAGCTTGCTGCCAGCGCCATCATGGAGGCAGTCAGCGAAGCCGATCCCCCAGCACTGGCAGCCGTGCGTAGGCATGTCGCGATGCTCAAGTCGGCCGTTGATCAGATTCGTAACACGTTTGCAATGCGCGCCGTCTCGGCTGGACTGGACAATCTTCCGACTCTGATCGGTAAGATCCAAGCCTTCATCGATCCTGCAGCGGCCGCCGCAGAGGGGGCTCACGACGGCGTCCAAGCAGAACAAGACGCGGCGGCGGGCCAGACGGCTGGACCGGGGCCAAAGTCGCTGGCCGAGGCAAGCCAGGCTCTTGCTGCCATTGCCGACTATTACAGCCGCCTGGAGCCATCAAGCCCAACGCTGCCGTTGGTGCGCCAGGCCCACCAACTCATCGGAAAATCCTTCATAGAGGTCATGACCATCCTTGTCCCCACGCAGATGGAGACGGCGGCATTCCAGATCGGCAGCGAACAGGTCTTTGATCTGCCGGTTGGCAGGCTTTCAGACCTTTCGGCAGTGGCTCCGCGAGTCGGGCCACCATCGCCCGAAGTGTCGGATGAGCCTACCAACTCGGTTTGCTACAGCGTGAAATCGCGGTCGCAGGCCATAGGTCTGCTGGACCAAGTGCAGCGGTTTTTTCGGGCTGCCGAGCCGTCCAGCCCGGTTCCAATGCTTTGCGAGCGCGCCCGCGCCCTGGCCGAGCGCGACTTCATGGGGGTGCTGAGGGATGTGCTGCCAAAGGCGGCTCTCAAGAACGCCGCCGCGGACAAATGAGCCGCGGCTCGGTGCTCCATTCATCATTATGACGGAATATAGGGCAATTCAGTACAAACATTACAACTCGCAATTGACGGTGCGACGGAAAAATCGTCTAATTAAAGTGTTTTGTACCGCAGCCAACTCAATAGCGGGGGAAAATACGAACTCGCGCGTGAGGGGAGACCCAGATGGCTAAAGAAAGCGGTCAGAAATTCATCCGGCGCGTGCGTCCGCCGCGAGTCCATATTACTTACGAGAATCCGGCCAATGCGGAGGAGAAGGTTGAGATCCCCTTCGTCATGGGAGTGATGTCGGATCTGTCGGGGAACGCCCCCGGGGTCGAGAAGGAGGCGCTGATCGTCGACCGCAAGTTCCTCGAGTTCGATATGGATAACCTCGATGCTCGGATGGCCGCGATCCAGCCCGGCGTGGCTTTTCGCGTCGAGAACAAGCTTGCCGAAAATGCCGGCGAGAAAATGGGCGTGCAGCTGCGCTTCGCTAAGATGGCGGACTTCGAGCCGGCGGCAATTGCCAAGCAGGTTCCGGCGCTCAACAAACTGCTGGAAGCGCGCCAGCAGCTCGCCAACCTGATGCGGTACATGGACGGCAAGGTCGCTGCGGAAGATACGCTGCGCAAACTGCTGGCCGATCCTCAGCTCATGACTGCGTTGAAAAGCCGTGCCTCGGTCAGTGGCAACGAGAGTGAAGACAAGTCCTAACCGCAATCGATATCGGAGACAATCGACATGGCGACCGAGACAGCGCCTGGACGTGCCGCCGAGGCGCGGGTCGAGACCCGCGACGCCGATGAGTTCGCTGCTCTGCTGAAGCAGAGCTTCAAACCGCGAACCGAGCGCGCGGCGACCGAAGTCGAGAATGCGGTCAACACGCTGGTTGAGCAGGCGCTTGCCGATACCAGCGTCGTCAAAGCGGACGTGCTCGACACGCTTGAGGAGATGATCGCGCAGCTCGACAAAAAGCTCTCGGCGCAGATGAACGAGATCATGCACGCGCCGGAATTTCAGCAAATCGAAAGCGCCTGGCGTGGTCTCAAGTACCTCGTCTTCCAGTCCGAGACCGACGCGATGCTGAAGATTCGCGTCATGAACGTCTCCAAAAGCGAGCTGTACCGGAATTTGCGGCAATATCCCAACGCCGCCTGGGATCAAAGCCCTGTTTTCAAGAAACTCTACGAGGAGGAGTTTGGCCAACTGGGTGGCCAGCCTTATGGTTGTTTGATAGGCGATTATTCATTCAGCCACTTGCCGACCGACGTTCAGTTGCTGCGCGATCTCAGCAAGATTGCGGGCGCCGCTCACGCGCCCTTTTTTGCTGCCGCCGATTCCACCCTGATGGGGATGGATTCCTGGAATGAGCTGATGAATCCGCGCGACCTCAGCAAGCTGTTCGATACTCCCGAATATGCCGCCTGGAAGTCGCTGCGGGATTCCGACGATGCGCGCTACGTCGGCCTCTGCATGCCGCGCGTGCTGGCGCGGCTTCCCTACGGGGCAAAGACCGAACCGGTCGACGAATTTGGCTTCGAAGAAGAAACCGACGGCCATAAGGGCGAAAAATACGCCTGGATGAATGCCGCTTATGCGATGGCTGCCAATATCAATCGGGCTTTCAAGGAATACGGCTGGTGCGCTCGTATCCGCGGCGTTCAGTCGGGCGGCGAAGTGGAGGACCTGCCGACGCACACCTTCCCTACCGATGAGGGCGGTGTCGACCTCAAGTGTCCAACCGAGATCGCCATCAGTGACCGTCGCGAGGCGGAGCTGGCGAAGTCCGGGCTGATCCCGTTAATCCACCGCAAGAACACCGATCGGGCCGCTTTTATCGGCGCCCAGTCACTGTTTAAGCCAAAAGCCTACCAGAACAACGCGGAAGCGACCGCTTCGAGCAACCTATCGTCGCGTCTGCCTTATATGTTCGCCTGTTGCCGCTTTGCCCACTACCTCAAGGTCATGGTTCGCGACAAGGTCGGCTCTTATTACGAGGAAGAACAGCTGCAGAGGTGGCTGACCAACTGGATCAGTGAATACGTCGACGCCGATCCGAAGAACTCGACCGAGCTCACCAAGTGCAAGCGGCCGCTGGCGGGCGCCAAGATCACCATCGTGCCCAACGAGGAGAACCCCGGATACTATTCCGCGACATTCGAGCTGCGTCCGCACTTCCAACTCGAGGGCATGGACATCGGTCTCCGGCTGGTTTCCAGATTGCCGATTGCCCAAAAATAGCTTTTGCACCGCTTCGACGGACGCGACGACGAAAGGATATTGGCGGCTTAGCTAGGTCGTGGCGACCAGAACGGCCCGCTACCACTTCACCAGGAGGGAATGAAATGGCTGGCGACATGTTTCTCAAGCTTGACGGGATAAAGGGCGAGTCAATCGACGACGCGTCTCCGAGTCACAAAGATGAAATCGAAATCCTCGGTTGGTCGTTCGGTGGCACCAACCCTGCGTCGTATGCCATGGGGCAAGGCGGCCAGCAGAGCAAACCGACCTTCTCGGAATTCCACGTCGTAAAGACTGCCGACAGTTCGAGCGTGACATTGATGCGCGCAATGTCGGGCGGTCAGCACATCAAGTCGGGCAAGATCACTTGCCGGAAAGCCATCAAGGACAGCGACAAGCTCGAGTATCTGATAGTCGACTTGACCGACGTATCGATCACCAGTATCCAGTTTAACGGCTCGGGTGCGGAGCAGCACCTGAACGAGACCATGTCACTGCAGGCCGCGCAGTTCAAGGTCACGTACAAACTGCAAGCGGACGCCGGTGCGGCCGGCGGCGGCAATGATATGACGTACAACCTGCAAACCCAGAAGGTGAGCTGACTTCTGGCAATGCTTGTATCTGGCGCAACACGCGGATAGCTGGAAAGCAAAGCCGTGCAGCGCAGTCCGCCAGGTTTGTGCTCTCCGAGTAAGGCAGTGATTTTGTAGTTCTGCGGCGATCGGGGGAGCCACGCTATGGCGGAAGTAAGTGCCAAGACCCGGCTCGCGCCGCCGCTGATGCATGTGTTTCGGGCGGCGCATGAGGCCAAGGACGCCAAAAAAAAAGTGGATATCCGGAACGAAGCCGGCGATCGTATCATCGCCGGCCGTCGATTGCGGGCTCGCCAAGTCATCACCGAATCGGTCTTGCGGCGGGAAGTGTCGAGGGATCTCGACGCATTGCTTAACACCGTGGCGATGGAATCGACGATCGACATGACCGCAACGCCTTACGCACGAAGATCGATTATCAATTTCGGAATTCCGGACGTTTCCAACCGCACCATCGACGAAAACGCAGTCAATAGCATCCCCGCGGAGATCAAGGCTGCCATCATCAATTTCGAGCCGCGCCTCGCGGCGGATTCTCTTCATATCGAGCGCGACATGACCGTCGATGCGAACGAGCTGAGGGTGCGCTTTATTGTCCGTGCCGATTTGACATGCGATCCCGTTCACGTCCCGGTGGAATTCGTCGCTGATATCATCGAGAGCGGCAAGATTATCGTCAATCGTCTGTGAAACACGCATGAACCCGGAATTTCTGGATCTCTACAACCGGGAGCTCGGCTTGCTCAATGAGCAGGCGCGCGAATTCGCAAACGAATATCCGGGAATAGCGGAGCGGCTCGGTGGCCTCTTGGAAGATCGCATCGATCCGCTGATCGACGGGCTGCTAGAAGGAGCGGCGTTTCTTGCCGCGCGGGTCCAGCTCAAGCTCAAACACGAATTCCCGGAATTCACCAACAATCTGCTTGAGCAGCTGGTGCCGCACTATCTGGCGCCGACGCCGTCGGCGATGCTGGTGAAGGTGATCCCCACCTTCGGCGACAGGGCGCTACGCGAAGGCCACCGTATCGCGCGCGGGTCGTATCTTGACGCCACCTATCGCCAGCTCGATCGCCTGATGTCCTGCCGCTACCGGCTTTGCGGCGACCTCACCATCTGGCCGTTCGATCTGATCGGCGCCGAGTATTTCCTCTCTCCGGCTCCGTTGCAGGCGCTCGGCGTGTCGGCCGGCCCCGAAGTGTTGTCCGGGATGCGGCTTACTTTCACGCATCGGTCGGCGGCCCGGCTCGAAGATGAGATCGCGGACAACGAGGCGCTCACCAAACCTGATTTGTTGTTTGCCGGCTGCCGCGCCAGCAACCTACCGCTCTATTTCGCCGGATCGGAAGCCGATGCAACGTTGCTCCACGAGCATCTTTTCGCCCATTGCCGCGGCATCTATTTCCGCTGCCTCGACGCCTTCGGCGATCCGGTCGTCCATTCGGCGCCGGCGGAATGCCTTCATCAGGTCGGCTTCGCGCGCGAGGAGGCTCTGTTTCCCAACGATCACCGGGTGTTCGAGGGTTTCGATCTGCTACGCGAATTCTTCATGTTTCCGCGCAAGTTCCTCGGCTGTAACATCACGCGGCTCGGTCAGATTCTGCCGAAGCTGAAAGCGAAAACGGTCGACATCATCTTCGCCTTCGACGAGGTGAACGCCCGGCTCGCCGCCGCCGTGCAACCGGCGATGTTTGCGGTCTATGCTGCGCCTGCCATCAACTTGTTCGAAAAGACCACCGACCGCATTGCGCTCAAATCCAGCCAGAACGAGTACCACGTCGTTCCGGATCGCAGTCACTATCTGGACTACGAGCCGCATCGACTGCTCGAGGTCTACGCCCATTATTCCGGCGGCAGCGATAAGGTACCATTGCAGGCGCTTTATTCAGCCTCACTCGAACACGCGCAACAGCAATCGGGCCCTTGCTACACTGTGCGGCGGCTGCCGCGGCGGCGCACGGTCGAGGAAAAGCGCATGGGCGTGTCCTCGGATTACACCGGGACCGATATGTTCATTTCGTTGAGTGCACTGGGCGGCACCGACGACGATGCTGCGGTCGCCGAATTGAGCGTGCGGGCGCTGTGCTCGAACCGGCATCTGCCCGAACATCTGCCGATCGGTGCCGGAGGCGCAGACTTTCGCCTGATCGACGATTTAAACCTCGATCTGGTGTGCGTCGCCGGCCCGACGCCGCCGCGCGAGCCGGTCGTGGCGCAATTGCGCAGCCGCGGCGAGACAGCGTCCACCGGCACGGTGACCTGGCGCCTGGTCAACATGCTCAGCACCAATCATCTCGGCATTGTCGAGCGCGGTGGCGGCCGCAACGCCCAGGCGCTGCGCGAAATCCTATCGATGTTTGCCGACATGAACGATGCCGCCACCGAGCGGCGAATTCGCGGCGTCCGTTCGGTCGACAGCAGGCCGGTGGTGCGCCGCGTTCGCGAACGAACCGGCGTCGGCGCGGCGCGCGGCATCGAGATCACAGTGACGATCGACGAAAAGGCTTTCGAGGGCTCCGGCGCGTTCCTGCTCGGGGCCGTGCTCGAGCGATACTTTGCCGAATATTCCGGCTTCAACCATTTCACTCAGACCGTGATCCGTTCGGTAGAGCGCGGCGAGATCATGCGATGGCCGCCGTGCATGGGAACGCGTAAGGCGCTCTGATCGACGAGGCCCATAGTGAACTTCTTGCGCAACCTTCAGTCCGAGCCGTGGCGCTTCGATTATTTTGCAGTGCTGCGTCATCTCGAGCGTAGCTGCGCCGATCGACCGCGGATCGGCGACAGCGCGGCGCGGCGCGAAGAATACGTTCAACTCGGCCAGGACCCCTATATGGAATTTCCGGCATCGAACCTTGCCCGCGTTGAACAAAAGGACGGCCAGCCGCTCAAGGTGCTGGTGAAATATCTGGGTATGCTCGGACCGCAAGGCGCTCTGCCGCTCGCAACCACCGAAGAAGCCTATCACTACCTGCTCGCACAGGATGACGCATTCCCGCGATTTCTCGACATTTTCAACAATCGCTTCATTCAATTGTTCTTTCGCGCCTGGGCGGATTCCAGGCCGATCGCCCAGCACGACCGCCCCGATGCCGACCGTTTCTTGACCTATATCGGTTCCGCGATCGGCGTCGGCTCAAAACCCTATCAGAACCTCGACAGCTTGCCCGATGCAGCAAAGATAGGATTTGCCGGCCTTTTGGGAGCGCAAGCAAAATGCGCCTCGCGGCTCGCGTCTGCCATTTGCGGCCTATTCAACGTCAGGGCTGAAGTCGAGGAATTCGTCGGTACCCGCCTCGTGATTGAAGCGGCCGAATGGACTATTTTGGGCGGTCGCCACAATATGCTGGGTGAAGACGCGTTGCTTGGCCGAACAATTTTTAGCGTTCAGGACAAGATCAGAGTCCGTATATTCACCGGTAGCCTGGCGCAGTATCTCCGATTCCTACCGACCGGCGACCTGTGCGAGCCTTTAGCCGATTTATTATTCTTCTACGTTGGCGAGCAACTCGATTGGGATGCCGAACTGGCAATCCCGGCGGGTGCCGCAGAGCCGATCAGGATCGGCAAGTTCGGCCAGCTTGGCTGGACGACTTGGATGGCACCGAACTGGACGTCCAGGGAAGCCTACCGCCGCGATGCCAGGTTTCATCCTGCCGAGCGTATGAGGCATAAGCGCTCGCGCAAGGCAAAGCAAACGCGCAGGGAGGGGGCAGACAATGGCCGATATCAGCCTTGAGGCGGTTGCTGGCAAGCTCAACCGGGTCGGTTACGAGGCGTTCTTGAAGGCGCTGCGCCAGGCCAAGGGAGCCGGCAACCGCAACGTCGAACTGGCGCATTGGCTCGCCCACATTCTGCAGAGCGAACGCACTGACATCGCGCTCACCGCGGATCATTTCAAGCTCGATCGCGGCAAGGTGATGACCGACGTTACCGCGGTTGTCAACGGATTCCGGAAGAACGAGACCGAGATGCCGGCGGTCTCCAACACGGTCATGGATTTGCTCGACCGCGGCTGGCATTACGCAACGCTATTTTTCGGCGAAACCCAGATCCGCACCGGTCATCTTCTGGTCGGTGCGCTACAGTCGCGCGAGCTCGCGCGCGCTTTCACCAATGTGTCGCCGGAATTCGCCAAGGTCTCGGTTGATCTCCTCACCAGCGAGCACCGCAAAATCTGGGCCGACTCGGAGGAGGAGAATCTCCGCCCGATGGACGGCTCGGGGCTGGTGGCCGCGGGCGCGCCGGGCGCGCAGGAACCGGCTACCTCCAAAGGCACGACTGCGCTTGACCGATTCTCCCAGGACCTCACAGCTAAGGCGAAGTCAGGCGATATGGACCCGATCCTCGGCCGCGAGGACGAAATCCGGCAAGTCATCGACGTGCTGATGCGCCGGCGCCAAAACAACCCGATTCTCACGGGCGAGGCCGGCGTCGGCAAGACCGCCGTTGTGGAGGGGTTCGCGCAACGCATCGCGGCGGGCGATGTGCCGCCGCCGCTGCGCGGAGTCCGCCTCTGCGTGCTCGACGTAGGATTGATGCAGGCCGGCGCGTCAATGAAGGGCGAATTTGAGCAGCGTCTGCGTTCGGTGATCGATGAGGTACAGCAGTCGCCGACCCCGATCATCCTGTTCATCGACGAAGCCCATACTTTGATCGGGGCCGGCGGATCGGTGGGCACCGGAGATGCCGCCAATCTACTCAAGCCGGCGTTGGCGCGCGGCACGCTGCGCACCATCGCAGCCACAACCTGGTCGGAATATCGCCAATACATCGAGAAAGATCCAGCGCTGACAAGGCGCTTCCAGCCGATCCAGATCGGGGAGCCCGACGTTCAGCAGTGTTGCGACATGCTGCGCGGCATTCTCGACCCCATGGAAAAACATCACAAGGTGCGGATTTCAGATGCCGCCATCGTGGCGGCCGTCAACCTCTCGCATCGTTATATTCCGGCGCGACAGTTGCCGGACAAGGCCGTAAGCCTCCTCGACACCGCTTGCGCGCGCGTCGCCATCAGCCAAAGCACGGTGCCGGCGATGATCGAAGACGTAACAGCGGCAATCGCCGCGCGCGAAAAGGAGAAGGCGGGGCTCGTCAGCGACAGCGATCTTGGTGCGCAGGATCAGGAACCCATCGCCGCAATCGACGCCGCCATAACGACGCTGAGAGAGAATCTCGCCAGCCTCGAAGCCGAATGGGCGACTGAGGAGAAGCTTGTTACCGAGATTCGCAGCCTGCGCGACATTCTCAATCCAAAGAGGGCGGACGGCAAGCCGCAGGCCGAAGCCGCGAACGCAGCGCCGGCGAGCGGGCAGGCGCAATCGAATGCTGCGGACAAGGATGAGGTCCGCATGCAATTGCGCGAGAAATTCGGGGCGCTCGATGCGCGCGATCCCGAAAAGCGGATGATCTATGCCCATGTCGATGAGCAGGTGGTCGCTTCCGTGGTCTCCGACTGGACTGGTATCCCGGTCGGCCGCATGGTGAAGGACGAGATCGAGAACGTGTTGCGGCTCTCAGAAATTCTCAATCGGCGCGTTGTTGGCCAGTCCCACGGGCTTGCAACGATCGCGAAACGAATCGAGACCAGTCGCGCAAGGCTCGATAATCCGAGCAAGCCGATCGGGGTGTTTATGCTGTGCGGACCGTCCGGCGTCGGAAAGACCGAGACTGCGCTTGCCCTCGCCGAGGCGCTCTATGGCGGCGAGCAGAACATGATCACGATTAATATGTCCGAATTTCAGGAAGCGCACACGGTGTCCTCGCTCAAAGGGGCACCGCCCGGCTATGTGGGCTATGGGGAGGGCGGCCGGCTCACGGAAGCGGTGCGGCGCAAGCCCTATAGTGTGATCCTGCTCGACGAGGTCGAGAAGGCGCATCCCGATGTTCACGAGATCTTCTTCCAGGTGTTTGACAAGGGCTTCATGGACGACGGCAACGGCCGGCGTATCGACTTCAAAAACACGCTGATCATCCTCACCACCAATGTCGGCACCAATCTGATCATGGGGCTTTCCGCCGATCCGAAATTTCGCCGGGATTCCGAGGCGCTTGCGCAGGAGTTGCGCCCCGAGCTCTTGAAGGTGTTTCCTGCGGCCTTGCTCGGTCGCATGGTTTCGATCCCTTATTATCCGCTGTCGGACAAGATGCTCGGCGGCATCGTGCGCTTACAGCTCGATCGAATCCGCGTTCGCATCCGCGAAAATCACGCTGCCGCTTTCGTCTACGATGATGCGGTGGTCGACCATATCGTCTCGATGTGCAGCGATCCGGATTCGGGCGGACGGATGGTCGACAACATTATCACCAACACTCTGCTGCCAGCGCTCTCCCGCGAATTCCTCAAGCGCACGCTAGCTAAGGAGCGGCTAACGGAAGCTAAAGTGACCGTCGAGAACGGCGATTTCGCCTACATTTGGGCGTGATCGTGGAAATGGGAGGGGCCCATGGGCAGGAATCGTTTCGAGCATGTCGATGAGCTCCAGCCGGACGCGATCAACCTGACGCTTATTCAGAAAGGTGACGGCCAGGTCGGCATCATTCACTGCCCAAAGACGGCGGCGCCGGATCATCTGCCGGCCGACTTGACTAGCCAAGAGATCCCCGTCCGCGACGCGGTGATCGGCGCCATTCAGCTCGCCAACACCAGGAAGCTCGCGATCGTGGTGATCGACCGCGACAACATCTGGAAGACCGAGTGGGGCGATCTGTGGCGCTATGAGGAAGAAGGCGACGCGTAACACAGCCAAGGCGGACCAACGCCGAAATTGTGCATGTGTGGAATGCTTACGTCGGACGTTCCGTGAGGAATAGGCCTGCCCGTGTGAGCTTCTCGAAATTAGTTCCGAGCTTTGCCACGAAAGCGCTGAATGACGTCTCTATAGGCCCTGCCCGCGCTGATGCAGCTTGCCCGGTTATAGTTCTCCAGCGTGGCGGTGGGGTGGGTGTGATGCAGAACGGCACTTCCGAGGTGCGGCATGTCTCCGGCATGGATGGCGGACGTCGTCGCTGCCGCTGTTCGGAATATGTGCGGGTTGACGGGAACGCCGAGGGTCAAGCGCGCAGTTTCAGTGATCAGCTCTCCAATGTAGGACTCCGCTATCGCTTCTCCGGTTTCGGCCAGCCAGAGCGCGTTGGTAGCGCTTTTGCCTCTGCCCAGAATTGGCCGGTAGGTTTGCAGGTACTTGTCGATCGCATTGCCGATGTAGCACTCGATGGGGCGCTCGTCGGCTCGCTTCTCCTTGGTTTCCCAGGCCGTGAGCAATATCCACCACGTGCCGTCCTGCTTGACGATACTGCGGCCAATTTCAAGGGCCGCGAAGTTCTTCCGTCGCATCGGATAGGCCGCTAGAAGCGCCAGCATCAGCCCGTTACGGACCATCCGCGCCCTGGTGAGCTTGGTCAGTTTCTCCGCTGTTTCAGCTTCAGCGATTAGCGTCAGTCCAGCCTCGACAATGAGTTCCGTCAGGACGACACGATCCCATTTCGACTTTGGCCGCATCTCGGAGAACAGGTCGCGCTCGATCTCGATGAGCCACTCGAGGCTCCGCTCGGTCGCGATCAACTGGGTGATGCGCCTAAGCTTCTGAATCGAGCCATACACGGTTGCCGAACTGACCCGCTGCTTGAGCTCCTCCATATAGGGTTCGACATTCTCCGGAGTTACCTGGGTTCCAACTTTAGCTCCGAGATCCAGCTGCTTCGATCTATCTAGGAAGTCGAGAAAGTATATCCGTATCGCTTAGTCAGGATCTCTTGCGTCACCGGCCTCAAATGGCTGGCCGCACCTCCACGTTTTAGGCGCACTCCCGGCCGGCAGGCCGCTTCCCACGCGGTTCTGTTTGCCGAGGGCCAAAGTTCGAGAGGAAGAGACCGGACCGGAGGAGCCGATTCCCCCGATCCAGCGTTTGGCCGTTCGGTCCTCACGGGGTCGGCTCCCGAGAAGGCTCGTCGGGATCGAACCTCAGATGCTGCCGGATTATCTTACCGAACTCTCGGCTCGCCTGGATCGTTTCCAGGCCACAATAGAAGTTCACCGTGGTCTTGATGCTGCGATGCCCCAAGAGTCGCCGGACCGTTTCATAGTCGCCGGGGTGGTACTTGAGGTAGATGGCCGCGGCGGCGTGCCTGAACTGATGCATGGTGATCCGCAACCCCGTTGCCTTTTCGATCCTCTCCGTAATCTGGATGCTGAACAGATGAGGATCCTTCGACCCGCCGGTCGTGCCGGGGAATAACCAGGCTCCATTAAATCCCCGTAGCAGGCTCGGGCGATATTCGTGCACATACTCGTCGATCAGGTCAGTCAGATACTCGTCCAGCTCGAAGGTCAGATCGACCCGATTCTTGACGTCGTAATGGGGATAAACCAGCAGGTAGGGAGTTTCCGGTCCTCCGGGCCTGATCAGATTCTCGTCGAGACGAATGGCAGTGAGGTTTGCTGCCCTGACGGGGGCAACCGTCAGTATCGCGATTGCCACTGCAATCTCGGCGATGACTGCGGCTTTGATCGGCGCCCGGTCCTTCAACGTACGGGCCAGCTTCATCAGCTCCGTCGGGTAGTTGACCACCCTTTCCCAGACCTTGTCGTTCAAGACATGCCGGATCAGCTTCATGTTCTTTGGCATCATACCTCCTTGGCGGTGTTGCTCGAGCTCTGCCCGGATGTTATCGAGCCTCTGTAAGGCCGTCTCATCGAGACAGCCAACGGACCGGGCGATAGCGAAGACCCTCTTTCCGAGGTCGATGGTGCTGGTCTTCGGCTCCTCTCCAACCTTCTGCCACTCGTCGTCGATGATCTTCTCGACCAGGTCGGGATCGAGAAGCGCCACGAGAGACATCAGACACTCGATCGGCGTACCAAGCTTCACCGCCTTTTTGGCGAGAGAGAACAGTTCAGTTTTACGGGTCTGGATGGTGGATGCCTTGCAGGCCCCAAGACGTTTTTTGTCGATCCCCCGCCGGGGCTTGGAAAGTGAGGTCAGATATTTTTCGATTGCCTCCTGAAGAGGCGCGGGGAAGTCTTCCCGGCGAGGCCACTCGGTGTTGCCCTTGAGCGGCGGCTCGATGAGGCACTGCTGCGGCCAGCCCTCGATATTCCGGCAGGCATTCCAGGCCCGGGCTATGACCCGGCGAGCCTTGATGTCGACCGCCAGCGCCGTGGTCTCACCGCGGTAGCGCATGTAGTCGTCGACAATCGCCTCGTTGACCGCCTCCGGCGCGACCCCCTTCACGCTGCAGTAGCGCAACAGGCCCGAGAGCTTGGCCCGCCGCGACAGATCGGCGATCTTCTTTCGAAGCGGCCGCCAATCGTCGTTCAGCGGCGCTCCGCGGGCGGGTAGCTCATTCTCCTTTCGGAACCAGTGCACGGCCGCCTTGGCGTTCGCCTTGTGGTTGACCGCACCGTCCTAGACGAGGCAAAGCTCGCAAAAACACCTTGCCAATCGGGCCGTTCCACATATGAGTCAGAGCCCCTTTTGGATGCCGATCTAGGGTCCCGATCCAGCGCCGATTGACACGCCGAGAAAGACTTTGACCCGTGGCTGAGAGCGGAAGCAGGCGTTGAATTATTGACGCCCGCAGCAAATGACATGCTGCAAAAATGGCCTGTCTCAAATGCGTGAAACTGCCCATTCCCGGATCGCCCGAGCGTTTTGAACGCGAGTGCGCCAGGCATTTGACGAGTCCCGCGCCATTGCTTCGGCGCACGATCTAATGGACAAAACGACAAGGGAACGCAGTGCCATAAATGACGACTTCGGAGAACCGAGTGGCTGGTGAATTGCGGCAAGACGAGGTGTTTGTCATCCGCTCGATGGCAGCGGCTGTCTCTGGACAGTGGTGGCACGGCGAGAATCCTCCGGATGCCTACCTGAAGGTAGGCAAAGACACGGTGGCCGTTGAGATAACTACTCTGACGCAACATGTGAGCGATGAGCGTGGTGGGACACATGCGCGGCTGAGCAGACATACCGGCAAGCCGCCCAGGCGCTGTCGATCAATCATCCATTCGAAAAGATTCTACTGATATCAGGCAATGGCTCCATTGTGACGCTATAAGGATGACAGTGACGCGGATTAGCCCTTCGCAATTGTTTTCACGCCAGCTTTCGTTAGGAGGTCGTACAGCGGGGCGATTTTTGCGCGAGTGCCGCGCGAAGCGCAATATGAGAACACGACACGCTGCTTGGCGCGGGTGAAAGCAACAAAAAATCCGGCGGTAGCTTCCTGCGTGTCGTTGGTGAAGCTCCACCATGCGCCATCGTCCAGACCAACAAATATCACCGTATGGTACTCAAGACCCTTGCTCTTGTGAATCGTCATCAAGGGCACTGCATGCACGCCTTCATATATATCGAGGGCGTCAAACCAATTCTTAGCGGTCCGGCATGAAGCTTCGAGGTGAAGCGTCGCAGCCTCCGTGACCTTATTGAGCCAATCACCCTGTCGATAAGCAGGAGACGATGCCAGAAGGTTCCGGCGACCCACAAAATCGATCAGCTCCTGCACGAGTGCTTGAACTGAACCACGGTTGTTCGGAGGGGCAGGATAACGCTTCTTGAACGCCGCAGCGAAGTCGTTGAGGTCTCTAACGACTCGCGACCGTCCGCTGTCATCGTCCGAAGCCAAACCTCTGAGCATACATACGGTCTCAAGACATTCGGTCCAGTAGCGGCCTGCACGCGCGCTCGTTAGGAAACGCAACAGCGTCTCGAGAATTTCGGAGAGGTCCTCGGCGAGTAGCTCTTGGAGTGCTATTGGGCCAATTTGAGCTGCTTCATTTCGCAGATACAGCCCCTTCGCTGCAAAATGGGGTTCCAGTGTCTCCATATAGTCGGCTGCTTTCTGTCGCACCAATATCGAGAAATCGCGCGGCTTGAGTTTGTATTCAGCCATTTGGTTGTTTACGAAGTCGGCCAGGCAAGCTCCTTCTCTCGCAAGCGAGGTAAAATCCCACACCGCGCAGCTATCGCCAGCGATCGTTCCCTCGATCTTTGAAACAGGCATCAGCGACTTGGCATCAAGAGCCTTCGCGAGCACATCCTGAATGCGAACCAAATCAGGCGAAGATCGATAGTTGTTCAGGAGCGGCGTCCGTTGCGCCTTGAAATCGGCGTCGAAGGCTGTGAACGGTTCGGCCATGGCCATGGCCCATCGCATAATCTGCTGCTTGTGGTCGCCAACGGCCGTGACGACGGTATCCGAGCCGAGAAAAATTGCCTTGGCCAAGTCGTATTGAACCTGGGTGGTATCTTGAAACTCGTCCATAAACAGGTGCGAATAAGTAAGCTGCAATGCCTGCCGCACCATTGGGTTGGCCTGAACGAGAAGACCCGCTAGGCGACCAATCATCGGAAACGTGAGATAGCTACGCTCACTGCCGTGAAGCCACGACTGCCAAAACTGGTCCGCTGCCCATAGTGCTGGGGAAAGCACTCCTGGCACGACCTCAGGTAGGGGCGAACCAAGCAACCACGTCCGTTCAAAGGCCTTTACCGTGATGGCGATTATATCGGCGCGTCTTCCGATTGCTGCCGGCGGCGTAAGCGTCTGCAAGAACTCGCGATAGGTTCGGTCGTTCGCCTGCGAAATTTCATAGTCGGGCGTCGGCCGCCATCGATCCGGAAGCGCCTGACCAAAGCGATCGACAAGACCCTTTGCAAACGCGTCGAAGGTCAAGGAGTCAAAACGATAGGCTTGAAGGGGATGGCACCGGCTACGCACGCGCGCGGCCAGATTTCTCGCAGCATCGCGCTTAAAGCTGATTGCTAGTATCCGGCGCGGTGGCCTCGATACACCACACTGCAAGAGATAGGAGGCGCGTTGCGCGAGAAGTTCGGTCTTTCCAGAGCCGGGGCCAGCAATCACGGACCGATTGTTGGTCGACCGCACGACATCGAGTGCGTTCCTTTCGAGCGCATCGACTCCAATAGGTTCCCAGTCGTCGGGGGCAACACGGCGTTGGATCAGTGTCACGATCAATCCTGCTATAGATTGATTCCAACGTGCTGTAGTAATGCACAGTAGGTCTCCGGCATCCCCTTCTTGATGGCTGTGTCATCGAGATGCACAAAGGCCTGAAGATGAGTGGCAGGTTTGCTGCGCGTAAGAAAATGATGCGGGAATACACTTCTCATAAGCGGCTGGAAAAGCGGCAAGCATCGCCATATCAAGGTCGAGGGGTTCCGAGAAATAGACGCCGTATTTGCGTAGATCGTCAGTCCAGGCCTTCACGTTTTTCGCATTGGACGAATCCCAGCTGTACATGGCTTTGAATTCCTCCGGAGAGAGAACCTTGCCGCCTGTTACGGTCAGCAGCTGTTCGCGTGGCGTGCCTCCCTCAATGAGATGGCCAATGATCGTCTTCACCCTGCCGTACCCCCCGCCGCTTCGGCCAAGGTCTAGATCGAGCAGAGTGGCATGCGGAATCGCAAGGCCGTTCAGTAGTCGCCAAAAATGCTGAACATGGCGGCCACCGAGAGGCACGACAGCTACAAACGATGGATCGAGAACAATGCCCTCGGCCTCAGCAAGGCGCGGCAGAACCACCCGTTCTGAATCCCCCTCTACAAGAATGACAAAGCGCGCGAAGTAGAGTTCTGGAAAGGCGAGCATCGCGCCACGTACGAATTTGGCGGTTTCGGAAGGCTCTGGTGGCATCTCGACGGGCTTTACTATTGAAACCCGCGTTTCAGCGTCGCAGCGGCAGTAACGAACCTCGGCAGGTTGAACGCGACTCAGCACTGCCGGCGAGTGGCTTGTAACCAATGCCTGCGCGGCATCTTTTACAATGATTGAACGAACTTGGGTGACGATGCGCGAGAGGTAGTAAGGTGACAAGTGGTTTTCTGGCTCCTCGATAGCAAAGATGCTTAAGGCAGGGATACGCAATTCATCGGCGCGAAATCCCTTGATCTTTCCTGCTACGGCATCCCTCTCAAGGTCGAATACAGCGGCGGCCAGTGCGAAGTAGAACAACGACTGTTGGCCGTCACTGAGGACTTCAAGACCGCGCTCGATCTTGGCTGAACCCTGTGCGAATAGCACCTGGATTTTCGCCACGACCTCTTCGAAGCGCTGGCTGATGAGCGTCAGGCTCGGGTCTGTATCGGTTTCCGACTCCTCCAGCTCGTCCCAACGATTAGACAATGAGACGCTGATCGCTTTGATTGCAGCTTCGGCGTTGAACGCCTCTGATAATGTTTTGGTCGCCGCGTCTATAGTATCGCGCGTACCTTTTGACCATTCGATTGCGCGCAGCAACCGCGCGGCGAGAGCGCCGGTAGTAGCGCGGATCTGTGCTCCAGCGTCGCGACTTGCGGGGGTGTAGTAAAGCTGAATGAGTCCACGATCGATCGGCGACACGGCATGTTTGTGATCGTCCTCGATTTTTTTGTCCAGCCGGTCAATCCAGAACAGCTCCTGAGTTACTTCTCCATCGGCTGTCCCATCATCCTCCCATCGCCCTTCAAGCCGCATGCGACAGACGGGCGACGCTTTCGGCGCGGCGATCTGCATATGCCGAAATGCTGGCGCCACGGTATCCGCGGTCGCTGAACCTTTCGAAAGTTCCGGCAATGAAATGACTATATCTATGAACAGTTCTTTCGTTGTTCGGTCATCGGGAGGCATTCCGATGGGGAGGTGGAAGTCGGAACGGTGAATTGTCCGCTGCGCCCGCGTCACTCCAAAAACCTTCCCCAGAGCTTGGAGCAACGCTGTTTTTCCGGATGCATTCGGGCCGACAATGGCAGTGAGATCGCCGGCTAGGCCGATGCGATGAGATGCGGGGCCGAACGAGCGGAAGCCGGCGATGGTGATGGATTCGATACGCACGATTTACCCGTCCAACGTTGAGATAAATTGGGGCGCAGCTTTCCGTCCCGGCCGATAAAGCACGTTCGCGCCGTTATTAACGATGTTTGGATAATGGCGTGTAGCAAGCTTGTTTGCAACCAACGGCTGAGATTTATCTCATGGGCGATTGCAGATGGGGGTACAAGCCATGTGGGGATGGCGTTGGATGGCCGTGTGGGGTGAGGGAAGAGTGCTCTCGGTCGCATTGATTGGATCGCAAATTTAGGCGGCATTCTCACATTATTCGTCGTCGCTGTTGGTGCGGACTTCGCATACGAATCCGCAAACTGCGGGCCTCACGCGGGATCAATCCCATGCGATTTTCATGCCGCTAGTTTGGGATCAATAGCTGGCGTAGTAGCCTGTCTGCTCGTTGGCGGAGCATTAAAGCACTGGCAGTCGCGTGGATTTGGAAGCGGAATTCGTATTGCTTCGCAGCATCACCGACGAAAAGCGCCCGGCGGACCAGAATGAGCATCCAATGGGCGAAGCCAAACGCAAAC